>OLRM01000021.1_pt1 | contig 183071 bp, 184 predicted proteins | sample 1643211 | NCBI WGS metagenome assembly OLRM01 (sample SAMEA3136690, study PRJEB25190) | human gut metagenome | biome: human gut; feature: human-associated habitat; material: faeces | place: Austria | collected 2013
ACCCCCCCCCCACAGGGGAGAGGGGACTGCTCGGTGCGGTCTTTTCACCCTCGCCCCTTTGGGGAGAGGGCCGGGGTGAGGGGATAAATACTACGGCTTCGTTGCAATCAGCACCGCACGCATCGGGGCCGGATAGCCTTCGATGGTTTTACTGTGATCGTCCGGGTCGAGGAACTGCTCCAGCGATTCGGTGATCATCCAGTCGGTGCGACGCTGTTCCTCAACCGACGTCACGCACACATCGGCGATGCGTACATCGACAAACCCACATTTCTCCAGCCAGTTCTTCAGCGCCAGCGCGGAAGGGATGAAGTAAACGTTGCGCATCTGCGCATAGCGATCGCCTGGCACCAGAACGGCATGTTCATCCCCTTCGATGACCAGCGTTTCCAGCACCAGCTCACCGCCGCTGACCAGCTGATCTTTCAGTTGCCAGAGATGCTCCAGCGGGGAACGACGGTGGTACAGCACGCCCATCGAGAACACGGTATCAAACGCTTTCAGGGCAGGGAGTTGCTCGATACCCAGCGGCAGCAGGTGCGCGCGCTGGTCGTTACCCAGCAGCTTTCGCACCGCTTCAAACTGGCACAGGAACAGCTGCATCGGATCGATACCGACGGCCAGATGCGCGCCTGCGCCGATCATGCGCCACATGTGATAGCCGCTACCGCAGCCCACGTCCAGAATGGTGCGCCCGGTCAGGTCGGATAAATGCGGCAGAACGCGATCCCACTTCCAGTCTGAGCGCCATTCGGTATTGATGTTCACGCCGTACAGCGAGAACGGCCCTTTGCGCCACGGCATCAGGTTACGCATCAGCGTTTCGATGCGGTTGATCTGCCCGGCCGGGAGCGGCTCTTCGCTCTCCGCCGTCACGCTGTGCAGTAAATCCAGACGATGAGGCGTCAGTTCAGGCAGAAACTCCACGGCGTTGGACCACTGCTTCAACAGACCATGCTGCTGATCTCGCTGCCAGGTGGCAATTTGCGCAGGCAGGGTTTCCAGCCAGTGGGATAGGTGGTTTTTGGCAATCAGCTGATAGAAATTACCGAACTCGATCATGCTGCGTCTCCGGCTTTCAGCGCCACCAGAGAACCAAAGTTAAAGCACTGGAACCACAGTTCGCTGTGTTCAAATCCGGCTTTGCGCAGGCGCGCTTTGTGTGTTTCAACGGAATCCGTCAGCATGACGTTTTCAAGCATGCTGCGCTTCTGGCTGATCTCCAGCTCGCTGTAGCCGTTTGCACGCTTGAAATCATGGTGCATGTTGAACAGCAGTTCGCCCACGCTGGCGTCTTCAAAGCTGAATTTCTCAGACAACACCAGCGCGCCGCCCGGGTTCAGGCCCTGATAAATTTTATCCAGCAACCGCTGACGATCGTCCGGCACCAGGAACTGAAGGGTAAAGTTCAGGACCACCATCGAGGCGTTCTGGATGTCGATATCGCGGATATCGCCTTCCACCACCTCCACAGGCGTAGGGGCTTTATACGCGTCAATGTGGCGACGGCAGCGTTCAACCATGGCCGGTGAGTTATCGACAGCCACAATCTTGCAGCCTTCGTGATGAACGTTACGACGAATGGACAGCGTTGCCGCTCCCAGCGAACAGCCCAGGTCATAGACCTGCGTGCCGGGTTGAACAAAACGCTCCGCCAGCATGCCGATCATGGAGATGATATTGGAATAACCGGGAACAGAGCGCTGGATCATATCCGGGAAGACTTCGGCTACCCGTTCATCAAAGGTCCAGTCGCCCAGGCTGGCGATAGGCGCGGAAAAAAGCGTGTCGCGATCTGACATAACGTAAAAATCCGGGAAAAATAAAGGGGCATATTGTGCGCTAATGGAAGGAGAAAACCAACTCCCACGGCATATACCAAAGGTTAGCCAGCACCATCAGCAAAAGCGAGCACCAGGTCGCGCTCATGCCGGAACGACGCCAGCGGATCAGGCGGTGGTGAAAACCATAATAATGCATCAAACGACCTGCAATCAGCAGCAGCCCACAGACGTGCACCATCCAGGTTTCTGCGCCATCCATCTCCATTAACAGCAGTAAAATTAACGCGACGGGAATGTACTCGACCGCGTTGCCGTGGATTCGGATTGCGCTTTGCAGCTCAGAAAAGCCCCCGTCACCGTAGGAGACGCGGTACTGCATTCTCAGGCGCACAACATCAAATGAAAATTTAATCAGCAGTAATGCACCTAACACCGCATACAGCGCGCTGACCATACTAACTCCCTGTTTTTGGCAGATGGCACGTCTCTATGATAGGGGGTGATTTCAGAAAAGAGAAGATTGTTGTGGGATGGACGGCGCGGGGCCAACCGACGGAACCGCCTGCTGCAAGGCCTGCCAGAGAGAATCGACCAGTTCAGGTGCCTGGGCAATATCCGGCGTATGTAAAAACAGGTACGGGGTGGTGGTTTGCTCCCATTTCGCGAGCGTTTGCAGCCAGACGGCGAACATCTCCTCATTCTGTTGCATGTTATCGCTGCCGATAAACCGGACCATCGGGTTCTGCGCGGTAACAATGGCATGAACCGGTACTTTCGGTTTTTTGCGCTGGGCATCAACAACGGCTTCGCTGTGCGGGATTGCGCTGTGCACGGGGCGGCTGTCGAGGATCACGCGGTTGACCGATCGTTCATGCAGGCCGCGATTCAGCGCTTTCTCCGCGTCGCCTTTGGCAAAGAAATCTGGATGCCTCACCTCCACACCGTACGTGAAATCGTGGGGCAGGGCGTCGAGAAACTGCCAGAGGGCTTGTAGATCGCGCGGGCCGAACGTGGCGGGAAGCTGGAGCCAGTACTGGCCAACACGGTTTGCCAGGGGCGACATCCGGGTGAAAAACTCGTGGGTTAAATCATCGCAGTTTCGCAGCGCGGCGTTGTGGGAGATGGTTGCCGGAAATTTGAAGCAAAAGCGGAAATCGTCGGTGGTTTGCTCGCGCCAGCGCTCGACGATCTCCGTGCGTGGCAGAGCGTACAGCGTGGTATTGCCCTCCACGCAGTTAACATGTCGGGCGTTATTAACTAACTTACTGATTTCAATAATGCTCTGGTGCCGCTAGGTATGCTTTGGGGCATCTGTGGGGCAAAATCCGCGAGCCTCTGATTCAGCATTGCGATCTGCTCACTACTGCTGTCTGCCATCCACGCACCGTATACGTTGAAGACCATCTGGGCGCTCGCATGGCCCATCTGACTGGCAATGAAGCTGGGGTTAGCGCCAGCTGACAGTGACCAGCATGCATACGTGTGACGCGACTGATATGCTTTCCTGTGCCTTATCCCTGCTCGCTTCATCGCTGCGTCCCATAAATCACCTATCGAGTCGACTTTGTAGATGATCCCCACCTGCTGACATCTTCTGACCAGTTGAGGGTTGAAAACAAATGTACACTCGTGGCTCTCAGTTCTGCCGTATTCGCGCAGCTGAACATCGATCTGATGCTTTTTTCCAAACCTGGTCATTTCCGCCTGATTCCTCAGGACGCTGATCGCAGGCTGAATGAGGTGTATCACTCTGTTGGTACTGGCCTCAGTTTTCGGTAGAGTGAATTCACCCAGTTTTGTATAATTGCGCCTGATTGTTATTGTTCCAGCTTCAAGATCGATATCCTCCCAGGCCAGGGAGGTCAGCTCCCCATGACGGACCCCTGTGTATACTGCTAGTGACCACAGGTTTTTCGTCTGCTGATGCCGGCATGCATCAATCAGGCGAATAAATTCGTCACGAGTTAGCGGATCTGGCTCTGCCCTGGCTTTTTTAAGAGGCTTGATCCCGTCGAATGGGTTCGCCTCTAAGTAACCGTGATCTGCGGCAAACTGAAACATTCCGGCAATCGTTGTCATGTAATAATTTACGGTGACAACACTTCGTCCCTTTGCCGGGACCTTCCCCTTCATTGGCATCTGGTGACGGGTCAGTAAATCTTTCCTGATATACAGTAATTCCTCTTTAGTCACCGCCGACACCAGCCGATTACCCCCGATCCTTGGCACCATATTCCTTGCGACTGACTCATAACGGTTGAGTGCGTTCGCGCAGATTTCCATTCTCTTCAGATCCAGCCACTTTTCGGCAAGCTCTGACACTGTAATTTCTTTCTTACCCACCCCAAAAGTCTTGAGGTTAGGGGAGTCCGGAAACTGTGCCGCGTACTCAAATGTGCCTGTTCTGATGGCAAAGCATACCGATGTCCGCAGTTCCCCGGCGATCTTCCTGTTCTTAGCGGTGTCAGGGACACCGAGGCTCTCCCTGACACGCTTACCTTTGAAATTAAACCAGATGCGCAATGTGCCACCGTGGTTTTCGACGCCTGTTGGATATATAACTTTATCCATTGATTCCTCCAGACGCCCAAGAGCGATATGAGATTACCTTTTTCATGGCCTCAGATCACCCAGGCTGTTTGTTTTTCATTGAGGCCACCCACGCATCGACCGCTTTACGGTTATACATGCACTCGCTGGAAGGTTTCGGATTTCCGTCAGGTGAAACATGCACATATTCCCGCCCAACCAGCCAGCATTCTTTTCTGGCCCGGAGGATGGTTCCGGGCTTGAGCCCGGTAACCGCAATCAGAACCTTTTCGCTAACCCAGTCATTCGGTACCAGAAGAACAACGTCGCTCATAATCACCTCACACCACATCCAGACCACGGCAGTGACACCAGACCTCAAACATCCGCTTAACCACTTCCCGGCAGTAAAGCCCCTGAATATCCCGCGTCAGGTCGTAGCGGCTTCCGTACCGCTGGCGAACCCACATTTCGAAAGCCTGATGCATCATTTCACCTCCACGCCGATCCCGGCTGAAATTAGCATCGCAGCGCATTCCTCACGCATGCTCCCGGCGCCAGCGGCGAAGCCCTGATACCACTCTTCCTTAGAGCCCAAAAAAGGAAGGGCCGGAAGGGTGATGGTCAACGGTTTACCAGCAGTGACGCCGTGAACCGGCACACTTCCCGGGCTATTACAGCTCTGTACTTGCTCCTCGAGGGGGAGGGTGCCGCTTTGCTCCTGCACCACCTGCACCTCCTGCACTTTTCCGATGTGCCTGCTGTTTTGTGTGGAGCCTGCAATTTCGCCCGCGGCAGCACATTCGAGAGCACCCAAAGCGAATCCGACAGCCTGCCATACATTTTTATCATCGGCAGAATCCAGTCTTGCAATCGCCAGAGCCGCCACCCGGCGCCAGCGCTCTATCTCCTGGGCCATGTAGTAGCCTGTTTTGCTCCAGATATCGACGCTATCGCCGGTCATGTCCGGTTCCATCGTCGCCATCAGAATGGCGTCGTGATAGTCCTGGCTGCCGCTGGTGATCGCAACGGCGTAGGTGTCACTGTTTTCGCGCTTATGAATAAGCACTACCGGATTAAGAATTTTGCTCATTGTGCAGTCTCCTTTTCGGCCTCAATGATGCTGTCAGTCATCATCATTAGTGATCTGGCAAAGTCGTCGTAATCAGTCCATGCGCTATTTTCAAAAAATTGCGCTGCGAGTAGCGGTGCCAACTGGCAGACCAAATACTGTCGGTAGGTCATGCCTCGTGGTGTATCGGTACGCGCACAGGGGAAAGCTGAATGCTGGCCTTTTTTCATCGTCATTTCCCTCAGTGCATAACCGGCATGTCAGGCATGCCTTCTTTCTGAATCTGTTCGATGAAGCTGTCGTGCAGCAAATTAAAACCCTCCCGGCCAAATTGTGACAGCTGAAGCCCCTGCACTTCGTCTTCCGCTAACATGCCCTTGTACATGCGCAGAGCCATCTGCTGACCAAGCTCCTGGCCGTATTTCTCAATGGCAATACCTTCCACATGATTAGCAAGTGCGAATCGCTCTGGCGCAGGATAAATACTGATTGAACCGTGCTGGCCGGAGTAGATAACTGCTTTGTCGAAACCTCCTGAATCGTTGGCCACCTCACTGGTCCCGTTCTTTTCCTGCTCTTCCGTAATAAAGACGGCAACCAGCATCCAGCGCCAAAGAATGATTTCTTTCTCGATGCCCGGGTTAAACCAGCCGCTTTCAATCCCTTCCATAATGCAAGCCAACAGTTCAAGTCCATCCGGAATTCGTTTGTCATAATTACCGTTGTCGAGCTGGCGAACCGCAACTGAATAACCAATAACTCGGTTACCAAAACGGATGCCGGATGATGTAGGCTCTGGGGTAAAGCTTGAATCAACCATTAATGCACTCCTTCTGGTTTGATGGCTTGCAATGCATCTACTTCTTTGACGTAACGCTCGTGCATCGCGTCCCATTTTTCACACCATTTTTCCATTTCTCGCTTGCGCGCCAGGATACGACGCAGACGGCGAACACAACGCTGGTGGGCGGCCAGATACTCAGCCTTTGTTTCCCCGTCTCGCCATACCTCCATATCATCGCGATCAATACGCACTCGCGGGTGATGCTGCGGAAAACCTGAACGCTCAAAAGCCTCGGTGGTCATGAAGAAAGCCAGATAGCGGATCGCCGTATCTCGCGTGAAGCATTTTTTGATACGACCGTGACGTACTGCTACGAACAGTGGGCCAACTGGCGTATCGTGTTTCTGTAATGCCAGGTCAATCATGCTTACGGTGCGTTTATCTTTCATTTCCGGTCCTTAACTTTGCTGTATCGTTCGTGACTCATTACTTCCCAGTTCTTGCCGCCATCGCGGGAGAGTAGCCGCCAGCGATGGTTAACTTTGAGGCTCAAATTCCCGGAGCCGTGCATTCGGCAGGGGTGAATGCGCCTTGCCCTGAACTGGCATAAAACGTGTACCGCTTTGAGGTGAACCCACTCAGGAATTCGTATCGCTGTCAGTGCCACCAGATCCCCCCATTTCATTACCCTCCGTTTTCGGAGCCTCCACTTTTTGTTTTTTGACGAACTCAACCAGCTCAGAAATGAGCTCGTCGATTAATTCCTTTCCGCTATCTGTGAGGAATTCACCGCTGCCATTAACATCAACAGAGCTGCTGTAAATTCCCTTAATAGCTTTTACGCCTTCGACATTCCCATACTCACTAATCGCAAGCCTTTCGAATTTTCGCAATAATCCATCGAGAAGAATCTCTGTTAACTCGACCGTATTAATACCGCCTTTATTGAGCTTAATAACAAGGCAGTTACTGCCTGTTTTACGTTGGTGGCGTAATAACGCTGCCTTTAAAATTCGGCGTCGGTAGGTGTTAATTAAGTTATTCATGCTTCCCGCCTTTTCTTCCAGCTTCATCATTCGCCAGAACAATTTGTTCTTCTTTATCCGTCCAGTCGTAAACCGAACCAGCAATATCGTAAGCAAGCCCTAAAAGGGCGTTTAGTTGATGACAGTCAAAATCATTGTGGTGGGCATGTATTGTCTGCATGAGAAAATTAAGTTGCTCGGCCTGAATTTTTACGTTCAGAATATTTTGACGTTCCTGAATCATTCTTATCTCCCATATGCTTTTTTAAGATAAAGCCGAGCGATCACCTCGTAACCGCAGGCCGCATAAAGGCATGCTGTTCTATATGCCGATTTATCAATAATGAAAGTCATACGAAGCACCTCATTGTCATTGAGGCAATAACCCGTCCATGCACCTGCATATCGTTCTGCTCGTCGGCATCAAGCGTAAAAGTCTCGTAATGATGATTGTCAGAAATTATCACCAGAGCGCCATCCGGCATTGGCTCAACACGCTTAACGAATACGCATGGTCGTCCGAAAACATCACGGGTAAAAACATAAATGCCTGGCTCCGATACCTTTCCGCCACAGTCAGCGAAAGCGATCAGTTCGCATGGCTGGATGGTTGGCTGCATGGAGTCCCCATCCATCTGGCAAGTCATAATTTTCCCAGGCGTATACTCACCTTTCTCATCAACAAATAATTCACGAGGATAAGCGACTGGCTTATTTATAGAGTTAAGTAAATTTTGCATTTTAATTTGCTCAGGGTGAGTTTGTTCCCACCGAGAAAGGTGTTAATTAAATAATGTTGATTAATTTTAAATTTTGTCGGCTTGCTTGCTGATGGTTTCTTGCAAGTCGTCTAATTTTTCATAAACGATTGTTAGTGTACCGATAGCCGACAATTCAGGAGACATGCAATCCATAGCGTTAGATAAAGCCATTCTGCAATTGCCAATATCCGCAGCCCATGAATTAAGTTGATTAGACGTTACAATACTTGTTGGCTCTGTAAATTCACCGCACTGCTCGTTTCCTGAAATGAGCCACAGAACATCAGAGTGAAGAATGTTAGCCAATTGGATTAGCTGGTCAGCAAACGGAACAGTTTTTTCCGTTTCCCAGTTGTTAATAGTTTCGGTTGTTAAACCAAGATGATCAGCCAAAAAATCCTGAGACAGTCGAAGCGAAGATCTTTGATTTAATATTCTTTTGCCGATGGTTTTGGCTACGGTGATTTGAGTATTCATTTCATTGGCTCCGTTGTTTGCCGATGAATGAACTTTAAGTCATGCAATAACTTATTGCAATAACAAAACTTATTTTTCTTTTGCGATTTAGTTTAATGCATTGATTCTTTTGATTAAATTTTGTTATTAAACTGCATGCTTACAGCTACAGACAAAGAAAAAGCCGCTTAAAAGCGGCTTCAAAAGGTGGGGTGTTGAAGGTTAGAGCCTATTGTAATTGATTGATTCATGCATTATGGCTTTACCCATCACGTAAAGGTCATCCTGGTTTTCTTCCGTGATATACCATTTCTCATATGCCGGATTATCCGATAAGACTGCCAGCCTGTTTCCCTGCATCTGGAGACGTTTTAGGTGAAATGTTTTACCAAAAACAAACACATACACACCATCCGTTAGAAAGTGTCGGACGGAAATGTCTACGAAGACACGATCACCGGAATTGAACGTGCTGGCCATGCTGTCGCCATTGACGGTCATTACTTTTACGACATCTTCACTACGATTCCCGAAGAGAGATTTTGCATGTTGAGTCGTGAACTCAATAGCGTGTAAAACCTCCACATATTCTGAAAGCATGAACGTGCCAGGCCCTGCACTCACTGAAAGGTCAAGAACCTCGACCCTGAATATGCCAGCGTTATCCTTTACCTCCCTTTCGGGCATGGTCTCTATCACATAGCCCTGTCTATGAGGCACATGATTTTTTCCAGTTGATAGCCATTCAGGGCTCACACCCAGCGCATTAGCAATCTCAACCAACTTACGTGTTGTGTTGGTTTTGCCTGCAACAAGACGCCAGATAGCTGGTTGCGAAACCCCAACTTTCATCGCTAATTCTGCCTGTGTAAGGCCTGCGTCAACCATCGCTTTTTGAAGACGATCTGAGAATGTGTTCATACCAATAAGCCTATACAAAAAGTTATTAAGTGGCAAATACGATAAGTTATTGCATAAAGTTATTCAAGGCTATACTCTTTCCCTATGTTCAATAACTTTTGGTATTTTTATGATCAATCAACATGTCAAGAGAGCTATCGATATTCTCGGCGGCCAAGCTGCATTAGCAAGGGCGTGCGGGGTTACTCAACCGGCTGTATTTCGCTGGCTTAATGGTAGCCGGGTTAAGGCTGATCATGTCATGTCCATTGTTAAAGCTACTGGTGGCGAAGTTAAAGCCTACCAGATCCGCCCAGACCTTCCAGATACATTCCCTCACCCGGGCAATGAGGTGTGATATGTCGCACTCAATCACTACCGAAAACCAAATTAAGCCATTGGATATCGATTATCGCGATCCGCGCGGTGTGATTGTGCATGTCACCGGCTGGAATCGTGATAAGCAGCAGGTCTATTTCACCAGGCAGAATTACCCGCACGAATGTATGCAGCCTGTCTGGAAGTTCCAACAATATTTTACGAAGGTTTCGGAGGCGCAAAATGCGTGATTACGGAAAGGTGTCTCCTCACTTCTGGATTGGCAGAACAGGTAAAGAACTGCGTCAGGCTGGGCCAGAGTCTCAGCTTGTGGCGTTGTACCTGCTTACCAGCCCCCACGCCAATATGATCGGTCTTTATTACATGCCCCTTGCGTTCCTGTCTCATGAGACAGGGCTAACCATGGAAGGGGCTAAGAAGGGGCTTAATAGCGCCATTAAAGCCGGGTTTTGTAAGTACGACGAGCATTCCGAGATGGTGTGGGTCATAGAAATGGCAACGCATCAAATCGGTGAGGCGCTTAAACCTGGAGACAAACGTTGTGCTGGGGTGCAGAACGAATACAACAAGGTGTCAGATAATCTATTTCTTTCAGAGTTTTACGAAAAATACTCCAAACAATTCAATATGACTTTTCCCCGCAGTAGTGAGGTTCAGATCCCGGAAGAAAAGGAAGGGGCTTCGAAGGGGCATGCAAGCCAAGAGCAGGAACAGGAACAGGAGAAAGAACAAGATCAAACTACTTTGTCCGATTTGAATCGGACCGATGGCGATAAATCTGACGAGACGAAAGGGAAACCTGCACAGGAAAAACCTGATTCAGAATCTAATGTTGCTGAAGATCCAGATCCAGTCGATATCGCTTTCGAAAATATTTTTTGGGGTGCTGGTCTGAGGAAGGATGCCAAGGTCAAGGCCAAGTCTGCGTTCAGAACCAAATATCGCGACTGGAAAAAAGCGAATCGAGGTACGCCTGAAAACTTCGCAGTTATGCTGGCAGAAGATATAAGGCTCCGAGTGAAAGCTCAGCAAATGGGGTTCGACAAACTACTGCCAGCGTCATACCTGAACGGTGAGCGTTGGAACGATGAAAAACCACAGGCCGCCCCTCAGATTTCCGCATGCACAAACGTCGCTGGCAGTGCGGGACCTACCTGGTACGCCAAACCCAATGACGGTTCGGCTGAGGTGTTTATCAGCCAGGCAGCCATCGACCGCATGAAGCGCGGAGCTAACCGCCCATGAAAACCATCCTCAAACGTCTACTGGTTGCCGGCTATAACCGCGGCTTACTGCGTAGGGAGTTCGTGACTATGTGTTTTAACAAATTCGATTTACGGAGTGTGTGATGACCCCTGCTGAGTTATCTGAAAAATTGTGGGACAACGCCGAAAGAGTTGCGAAATACCTGCTTCCACGAGGACACCTTGAGGGCAAGGAGTGGTGCGCAGGTAATACTAATGGTGATGCCGGTAAGAGCCTGAAAATTAATCTCGGGGGTAAGAAGACTTGGGCGGATTTTGCAAGCGGCGACAGCGGAGACCTGCTGGATCTTTGGGTGTTGGTGCGTAACTGCCAACTGCACGACGCTATGCGAGAAGCGAAAGAGTTCCTTGGGCTGAAGGACGACGATAACCACTTTGAGGCAAAGAAAAAGACCTTCTCTCGCCCAACCAAAAAAGGCGTTAAAAAGGCGAGTCATTGCTACGACTACCTGGCTTCCCGTGGTATCACCCGGGAGACAGCCGATCAATTCCGTGTTTCGGATGCAGTTGTCTGGTACCACGATGAAAACCGCGAAATTCCGGCAGTAGCGTTTCCGTATCTTCGCAATGGTGAGCTGTTGCAGGTAAAGCGAATCGGCACTGAACGACCAAATGGCAAAAAGTTGATCATGGCTGAGGCGGATTGCGAACCATGTCTGTTTGGCTGGCAGGCTATGGACGCGAAAGCCCGAGCTGTTGTGCTTTGCGAAGGAGAGATTGACTGTATGACCTACTCGCAATTCGGTATCAGTGCTCTATCGGTACCGTTCGGCGGTGGAAAAGGGGCCAAACAGCAATGGATCGAATACGAGTATCACAACCTCGACCGATTCGAAGAAATTTGGTTAAGCCTCGATAACGATGATGTTGGGCGGGAAGCCGCAAAAGAAATTGCTCGCCGTCTGGGTGAGCATCGTTGCCGGCTGGTAGAGCTGCCGCATAAAGATATCAACGAATGCCTAACTGCCGGGGTGAGCGAGGATGAAATCTGGCAATACTTGGGGACCGCTAAATTCTTTGACCCTGATGAACTCTGCTCTGCGGGTGATCTCCTTCAGGAAACACTGGATGCATTCGAACATCGAGATGTTGGGTTATTTTCCAGCCCGTGGGATTCGCTGAACAATAATTTTAAATTCCGAGCCGGTGAACTGACGCTGGTTAACGGAGTGAACGGCCACGGTAAAACCGAGCTGGTGGGACATATCGCCGTCAATGCCATGAGTCAGGGAGTCCGCGTATGCATTGCATCGCTGGAACTTAAGCCCGGGAAAATGTTGGCTCGTCTTACCCGGCAAACCATTTGCAGAAAAAACCCAGAACGTACTGAAATTATCATGACTAACGAGTGGTTTTCTGATCGTCTTTGGGTGTTCAAGCTCACCGGAACAGCAAAGGCCGGTCGTCTGCTGGAAATATTTGCCTATGCCAGACGCCGTTATGGAATCGATCTTTTCGTTATCGATAACCTTGCAAAATGTGGACTCGATGAAGAGGACTACGGTGGTCAGAAAGAATTTATCGATACCCTCTGCGACTTCAAAAATGAGCACAACTGCCATGTTCTGCTGGTAACGCATGCCAGAAAAACAAACGAAGCTGCACCAACAGGGAAAATGGATGTTAAAGGCACTGGCGCTTTAACCGACATGCCCGACAACGTTATGGCCGTCTGGCGTAATATCCCGCGCGAACTGGCGCAGCGCAAGGCTGAAAGAATGGGGTATGAGAGCCTTGATAAGGACGAGCAGACTGCTATCCAAATGCCCGCCTCAATGATTCGCCTGTTGAAACAACGTGAAGGCGAAGGCTGGATCGGAGACATAGGAGCCAATTTTGATTCCAGATCACATCAGTTTATCGAGGGTGATAAAGGGCCCTTCAATTACTTGGCTGGCAAACAGCAAAGTGAACTTGATATTGAGTGGGAAGCCACCAACGCAACGAGGTATTAAAAATGGATCGCCTAATTAGAGAAATGTCGTACCTCTTTACCAAACAGCGTTATTTGGAGCTTCAGGAAACGGCCAAAGACATCGCAATCGGTCATAGTGACTTTCCTGAGTGCTTCGGTCTTATTGCTGAGGCAATCGCTGAATTTGTTAAAGACACTTCAGATGATGAGTGGCGAGAGCTTGAAAAAATCCTTATGCACTACGTTGCTATGCGTGTTCTGACTCTGTGGGGTAACGGCGAGAAAGTTACTGATGTCCAGTGGGCGCACCCAGGCTGGTTTGGCACTGCTGAAAAGGGAGAAACCATTCAATGAAACTGGAAGCGGCACTTAAGCATTTTAGCCCTCAGGGAATGCATATCAGCGACGACGTGAAAGGAACCTCTCCGGACCGCCTTACAGGAACAGATGTAATGGCGGCGATTGGCACCACCAGCAGCCGTGCACGCTTCGGCCTGGCGGCCTTCTTCGGTAAAGCGGGAATCAGCAAAACGGATGAACAGCTCGCAGTTCAGGCGCTGGCGCGATATGCGATGGATGTCGCACCGAAGAATGTTCGCAAAGCAGCTGGCGGGCAGTTCGGATGGTGCATGCAGATGCTGGCGCAGTTTGCCTTTGCTGATTACTCCCGTTCGGCCGCCACCAGCGTAACGTGTCACAGCTGTTGCGGTACCGGATTTATCTCCGTACATGAAGATGTAATTAAATACCCTGGTATCTTCGACGCTGACGGTGCCGAAGTGGTGGCCCCGAAGATTAAAAATGAGCTGGTGAAAAGGGTTTGCGAAACCTGCGGAGGGAAAAAGGTAATCCTTGCGCGGTGCAGATGCGGCGGTAAAGGTGAAGTGCTGGATCGCAAAGCGACCAAAGAACGTGGCGCACCGGTTTTCAAAACGTGTGAACGTTGCTCTGGTAATGGCTTCTCTGCTATCTCCTCGGCGACGGTACACCGTGCCATTCTGAAGCGTCTCCCGGACCTCCATCAGTCCTCATGGTCACGCAACTGGAAACCCTTTTATGAAATGCTGGTGGAGACTTTGCGGCAGGGGGAGCATCACGCTGCTGTAGAATTCGAGAAGGCAACGACTTATTAATATGATCGGAGCAAATGGCGACACTTTTTTGCACGTTAGTGTTGACTTTGCATAAAACTGTCCTGTATGCTTCTAATCGTGGAAGATACCGTCCAAACGAAATTAATCATTGAAACCCTGCCTCGGCGGGGTTTTTGCTTTTCTAAGGCTGCCAATGGGTGGCCTTTTTTGTTTCCCCTCAACCTTTCTGAGAGGATCAACAGCAATAAGAGGGGGCTTAATGTCCGATCCATTAACCGGCACCGGCGCAGTTCTCGGCGGCGGCCTGCTGGGTTCAGTCCTGTACGGCGTCTTTACTCATACAGATTTCGGTGTGGTGTTTGGGGCGTTTGGTGGTGCGGTGTTCTACGTCGCAACAGCAACGAACCTGTCTCGTGCACGACTGGCTGGGTATTTTCTGACGTCGTTTATCGTTGGGGTGCTTGGGGCTGGATTTGTTGGCTCACTGCTAAATGCCGCATCGCGATATGAAAAACCGTTGGATGCACTCGGAGCAGTGATTCTGTCTGCCCTGTGTATCAAAATCCTAACTTATCTTAATAACCAGGATCTGAACAGCCTGTTCAGCTTTTTCTCGCGTTTACGCGGAGGAGGGGGAAATGGCAGGTGAGCTGACTGCATTCTTTAATGCATTTATCTGCGCGGTAATTGTTATCGTTCTGATGTTCTACCAGCGACATGGCGCCCGGCATCGTCCTTTCATCTCTATCATGGCGTATGTAACCGTACTGGTTTATGCCGTTATCCCGTTGCAGTTTATCTTCGGTCTCTATCGTGACTCCAGCTGGCTGGTGGTGGTGGCAAACCTCCTTATCTGCGCCGCCGTTATGAGGGCCCGGGGAAATCTGGCACGTCTGGTAGATCATCTGAGGCACTAATGAACCAAACACAATTTGAAAAGGCGGCAGGTATAAGCGCCGGTCTAGCCGTGCGCTGGTTTCGCTATATCGATGCTGCAATGAAGGAATTCGGCATAACCGCGCCGCTCGATCAGGCCATGTTTATCGCGCAGATGGGCCATGAGTCCGGCGGTTTCACCCGGCTGGTGGAAAACCTGAACTATGCGGCAGAAAACCTGGTACCTACGTTCGGCAAGCATCGCATTACTGCACAGCAGGCCGCCGCACTCGGCAGAACGGCAACGCAACCGGCAAATCAGAAAGCGATAGCCAATCTGGTTTATGGCGGTGAGTGGGGCAAAAAGAACCTGGGCAACCAGGTTGCTGGTGATGGCTGGAAATATCGCGGTCGCGGCCTGAAGCAAATCACCGGGCTCAGCAATTACCGCAACTGTGGCCACGCGCTGAAGTTGGACCTTGTAACCCAGCCTGAATTGCTGGAACAGGATGAATATGCTGCTCGCTCAGCTGCATGGTTCTATGTCTCGCACGGATGCCTGCTCCATTCCGGCGACGTGGAGCGCGTCACGCTGCTTATCAATGGCGGACGTAACGGGCTGGATAAACGCCGCGCGCTGTTTAACCTGGCGAAATCTGTCCTGGTGTGAGGTCACTATGGGGTTTGAAACTTTATTTGGTATTGCTGCAGCAGTCATTGCCGCCATCGCTGGCGCTTTCGGCCTGGGCCATATTCGCGGCACCAGTAAAGCAGAGGCTAAAGCCGATCAGCAGCGCACAGAAGAGAATGCAGCGGCGACCGTTGCGGCGGCAGAACGTAAAGCGGAAGTCACTAAAGAGGCCAGTAATGTCCAGCAGACTGTTAATCACATGCCTGATGACGATGTTGATCGCGAGCTGCGCGAAAACTTCACCCGCCCCGGTGGTGATTGATACGGGCTGCCTGTGGAGCCGGATTATCTATCTGACAAACCACGATATTGACGTTCTGGACCGCCAGACGAAGAAAGACATCCTGGCGCATAACAAAGCGTGGCAGGCGAACTGCCAGAAACAGGAGTGAAGCATGCTGCTGTGTTCACATTCAATCGCGGGTAAGTTTCCACACCCACCAAAAATAGAGAATCCGATGAGCGAAGCTAAACCACAGGACGGAAGCACCGTTAAGGGCTACCGCGAACTCTCTTACGGTGAAATCGGCAAGATGAACCAGTTTAAGGATCTCAGCCGCCAGTTTATTAAGTTGCTGCGTGAGCATGTAGGTGATGTACAACGCACTCCTCACGACTGGGAAGCTGTTGAGTGGATACGCCAGGCAGAGCTCGATATGAAGCGCGCATGCATGGCCGCATGTCGAGCTGTAGCACGTCCAGATGACGACTGTTAGCCATTACAAAGCTCACCTGCTGGTGGGCTTGATAATGGTATGTATTGTCTTCGGGCAGGCTTTGTAGATGTTAAGCGATTATTAAGAGGCAATCATGACTTTAGCTGAACGTGTAAAGAGAATTGAGAGCGAATTAAAAGATATTAAATCGCAACTCAATTCTGGTACCGATTTTAGGAAAACAGCAAAAGCAATGCCCTTATCCAGTCTTGCAAAAGAGGGAGGTATCCCTGGGGGGTTAGTTAAAAAATGTTAACTCAAATACTTGATTGGAAAAATCCATCGTAAGGGCGCCCATTTTAATTAGTTGCATTCCGAAAACGACCTGGAATTTTCTCCCGTTACTTACCAATGGCACTGAAGTCAATTCTGTTGAAAAAACTCTTTCGTCCTCAGTGAACGATATTACCGCATGCCGAACTGTAGTTTCTATTGTTGAGGTGGCTCCGCTCACAGTTGTTTTTTCCGCGATTGGAAGTTTTAAATCGTCAGCAAAGTCTGAATCCACATAGCAAATATCTGCTCCGGTATCTATAAGTGCGTAGGCACCAGCCTTCAATCCATTTGGTTTATAAACGTTTATATCTTTTGAGCTACTTGGCCATACTGTCAATGGAACTACGGGAATTGCATGCTCCGTGGGGGTATCTGATACCGATCCATCAATAGGGGAAATAAACTTGATTTTTACTTTGGTGATCATCCTTTTTCCTTCGAAGAGTTATTCAGCCATTCCTCCTCTTTGCGTGAATCAGTGTCCCACCACTGACGGGCTGAATGCTTACCTTACCCGGGGTTAGAACGAAGTAATACCCTGATATTCAGACAGTAACCGCATCGCGCGGCATTTATGCGCATCGCACGCGCACATCAAAGAAAGTCTTTCAGCTGTGAGCCTGGGCAAACCGTTAACTTTCGGCGGCTTTTCCGTGCGACAGGCTCACGTCTAAAAGGAAAATTAAAATGTCAGAACCTTCAGTCGTCCCTTACGTAAAAACCACTCCCAAACCTTTTGGTGTGGACGTCGAATGGAAATGGCCGGGTGGCTGCGCGGTGCTAGAACTGCAATGCCTTCATGAAGATGGCCGACTTATGAAAAAACGCATCTTCTGGCCAGCTACCGTATGCCTTATTTCCGGCCTCAAAGCTGGTGAGAGATTGCAGGTGCGCCTGCGTCCAATTGCAGAAGATGGCTCAGCACGAGATTGGCGAGCCGGTGACTGGATCGAAGGGGTTTCTTCTGTCGATACCGAAGAGATTATTGAGGCGCTGGACGAAGAGATCCGTAACAGCTGCGCACTTCATGGCCTTAAAGGTGGCTGGTTTGTTGATAAAACCGGCAAGGCTTACATCCACGAGGCGCTGATCGGCAATGGCACATTGTCTACGAACTACAGCGTGAAGATGAACGTGGATTATGGTGGCAAACGGTACGCAGCTGGCATGACCATCGGAGTTGAAGATGGCCAGAGCAACGTTGAGTTTATGGCTGATCGCTATACGGTGCATGAAGCCGTTTCATCCATCATCGGAAACGCCGTCGTAACAAACGCGAAGATGAATATCAGGCTTGGCGATGAAACGAAGCAGGCCGTCATTGATGCCGTGCGTGAGAGTGATTTGTTTAAGTCGCTGCAGGCTTCACTTGATGCTCAGTTTTCTGCTCAGTTAGCAGCGCAGCTGAACATTAATGAAGCCGTGAACCGCGCCATCCGTAACGCGCTACAACCCGGCGGTCTGTTATATCAGAAAGGGCGTTAACCATGCGCATAACTGTACTCGATGATGATCCGGGTGAACGCATCATCCCAGGGCGAGAGCGCATCACCGTTTATCTGAACGGGGAAGAAGTTAAACATTGCCTTACCGCGGATGATGTTACTGGTGAGGTAGTGAGCATTGAAACCGATGGTAAGGGCAGGGTGCTGGCGCAAAACGGTGAGGTGAAACGACAAACTCGTCGTGGACTTGTGGTGATTGAGCGCCAACAGCGTTAAGCAGTAACTGTTCCGCATACGATTATCCATGGAGTTTATTATGCAGGTCACTATTGACGGTGTCCCGTATGCACCCGCCAGCGCTTCGTCGTCTCGGATCGGCATTGCCATCACTACCCACAATCGATCCGACGTTCTGAAACGAGCGCTCGAACAGCACATGAAGCATCTTCCCGCCGGTGCGCTGGTGGTGGTTGTCGATGATGGTTCAAAACCTGCAGCGGTAGTGCCACACGGCGTGCAGCTGCTTCGCCATGAAACATCACTCGGCATTGTTGCATCGAAGAACGCCAGTTTAACCGCGCTAATGGACGCCGGGTGTGAGCATCTCTTCCTGTGGGACGATGACGCCTGGCCCATCGCTGATAACTGGCACTTGCCTTACATCGAATCACCCGAGCCACACCTGGCTTATCAGTTTCTCGATCTGGCAGGGACGAATAAGCTGAAGGATATGGCGGTCCTGTACCGGGATGATAAGCACATTGCTTACACCGGACAGCGCGGCGTGATGCTGTATTACCACCGTAGCGCGATTCAGAAGATTGGCGGTTTCGATCCGGTTTACGGTCGCGGCATGTACGAGCACAGCGATCTCGCCTTGCGTATCCATAACGCAGGACTGACTACGTGGGCTTACGGTGATGTGGTCGGTTCAGAAAAGCTGATCCATTCTCTCGATGAGCATGAAGCCGTAGAGCGTTCGGTACCGCGTCCCGACCGACAGGCGCTGGTGGAACGTAACGTGAAGATCCACAACGAACGGCGTGATGCCGGGTTTACTGGTTACGTTGAATACCGCCAGCAGCGCGATGTAGTTATCACAACGCTGCTCACCAGTCAGCCTGACCCGCAGCGCGGCACGAAAATGGCGGCCTCGCCTGACATGCTGAGCAAATGGGCGGCCTCGCTTCGCCAGTGTGGGCGTATAGCGCTGGTGGATGAATTACTGACGGCCCCGGCCGATGTTGAGCTGTATCTCGTACCTGACGTGAAGATGAATGTCTACTTCCGTCGCTGGCTGCACATCTGGCAGCACCTGCGAGAACACCCTGAATACCGGTTCGTCTGGTGTACCGATGGTACCGATGTCGAAATGCTTCGCGCGCCGTGGGAAGAAATGGAGCCCGGAAAGGTGTATGTCGGTTCTGAACCGAAGACCTACGCCGACACCTGGGCGAAACAGAATCATCCAGAGCGTATCTATCAGGAATTCATTGAAGCGCACCGCGGCGATGTGATGCTTAACGCTGGTCTGCTGGGTGGCACCCGCGCTGATGTAATGGCGTTCGCCCACGGCATCATTGGTCTTTACTACCGGATCGAGAGTTATCGTTTCTGGAAGAAAGAACAGGCTGGCGCCGCGGTGGGTGACATGCTGGCGTTCGGTATTGTCGCGCAGTCATTCGTTGACAGGCTGGTCACCGGCCCTCTGGTACATACCGTTTTCAAAACTGATGGCATCGGCAAAGAAAATGCCTGGTGGCGCCATAAATAACAGGAGTTCTTATGATTTCGTATGAGGTTGAGTTCCCGACTCAAAAATCGTTTAGCTTAAAAATTAATGGTTACTCTTCAGCAGAGGGACTGGACTGTAAAACGGTTGAGGCTATTGGCGGAGACGTCAAAGTACAAATCGATAAGAAAACAATGCTGACTGTACCTTATCGTGAAGACATTACGGCAGACTTTACTCTTGAAGGTTACAAGCAGCGCGCTGAAACTCACGCGAAAACTGTAATCGATCAGATTGTGAATGCGGCTCAGCACCGAGCCGCTGACGATTTAATTCAGGAAGTTACGAACGCGGTTGCTTCTTCTGAATTATTTTCTCAACTCTCTTAATCGCTTCGTGAGCATCTGGGGCAGATGAAATTTCAGGCGGTGTAACCTCCTTCAGTCCATCCATCAGAACGTCCCCAACATTCTGTTTTGGTGACAGCTTGTTAACAGCTTCAATAATCAAAGAAAAAACCAGTTTATTGGTGGCTTTTTCAATCTTTAATTCACGTTGTAAATCTGCAACTGCTTTTTCCAGTTCTGACATGGAACCCATGGGTATTTTCCTTTTCGGAGGTAATCAGCCATCCCCCCGCGACAGAGTGCGCCAGTGTCCCACCACTGACGGGCTGAATGCTTACCTTAACCAGGGTTAATGAGAAGCAACACCCTGATATTCAGACAGTAGCCGCCATTGTGCGGCTTTTTTATTGGAGATTCGCTGGTGGCTGAAGACATTAAGTTTGTGGTGGTCGGCCATCACACCCGCTTAGGACATGCACAACGTCTTGCTGCGCTGCTGGATGCTCATTTGCTGATTGATGACGGTAACCACGGCGCGAACTGGAATCACCGACGCGCGCTTGAATGGGCTGCTGAGCAACCTTGCCGGGTAGTCGTGCTGGAAGACGACGCGCTACCGGTGCAGGGATTCACCGAAAAGGTAACTGACTGGCTGGTGCGTTTCCCTGATGACATGCTGAGCTTTTATCTCGGCACGGGCCGACCGCCGCAGTATCAGAAAGAGATAGCCGGAATGCTGGTGGATGCGGATCGCGTCTGCGGTGACCACATCGTATTAAGCAAGCTGATTCACGGGGTATGTTATAGCCCTCCTCAGGGCAGGCTGGGGCGCATGCTCAGCGCATGGAATAAAACGCTGGCAGCTGATTACGCCGTCGGTGAGGCGTTCGGTGGCAGGGTAATTTATCCGTGTTACTCGCTGGTGGATCACGCCGACATGCCGGAGGTTGAGCGTCACCCTGACAACGAGCCGAGGACAGAACGCCGCCGTGCATGGAGACTGGCATGAACAAAGAGCCCCGTGTATATGGCAGCCGATGGGATAAGGCCCGTCTGCGTTTTCTCCAGCAGCACCCACTGTGTGTGATGTGCGAGCAGCAGGGGCGCATAACACCAGCAACGGTGGTTGACCATATCGTGCCCCACAAACTGAAAGATGCGCTTAAGTCAGGTAACCCGCTGGCCATATCGAAAGCACAGCTCCTGTTCTGGAATAAAGATAACTGGCAGCCACTGTGCAAAGCACATCATGATTCAACGAAACAGAGAATGGAGAAGAGCGGCGCGGTAATAGGCTGTGATGCCAACGGCTACCCGCTCGATCCTGCGTCTCACTGGAGGACATAATGAAAGACCTCATCATTGAATACCGCGATGGTAAGTTTGTTCAGCTGGCAATTGATGGCGTAGCGATGAAGACTGTTACCTCTATTCACCTCTCTCACGCGGTAGGAGAAAATGTGCCGACGCTGACCTTCTCAGGTCATGTGCGGCCCGAGCATGGGAAAGGCGCTCAGAAACTCGAACAGGTTGATAAACAGACCTCCTGGCATGATGAAGCAAAGCAGATTATGAACGATTGAAATCGTTTCAAATGCAATCATTTCAAGTGAGAATGAATCCCATCAAGGGCAGGGGGGGGGATCAAATCTTCAAAACCTTTGCCCCAAATGACCGCCGCCAAAGTTTGAATTTAACGCTAACCCGATTTTTTTAGTTTTAAGGTGTTGACATATGGCAGATAAACGAACCCGTTCCGACAGTTCGGCGGCAGCGGTTCAGGCCATGAAAAATGCAGCTGTGGACACCATCGATCCGCCGTCCCATGCAGGTTTGGAGAAAAAAGCCGAACCATTCTGGCATGACAATATCAGATCGAAAGCTCTGGACAGCTGGACGCCTGCCGACCTGCTGGCCGCCGTAGAACTGGCTAATAATCAGCTCTATATCACCGTTTTACGCAAAGATTTACGCAAAGAAGAGCGTATACGCGGGGAGGAGCGAGACGAAGGCCTTATCAAAGACCTCCGCAAGCAAATTGTTGAGCTACAACGAACTATCCTGGCTCAGCGCCGCGACCTCCAGATCCATTCCCACGCAACCAACGGCGAAAGTCGCGACCAGAAGAAACGTAATCAGAACGATCGTGATGCACGGAATACCAAAAACGGGCATCAGGACCAGGACGACAACCTGATCGCCTTTCCCAAGCACGGATAACAGACTATGACGCGAGGTGAGCGTGTAATAGCGTTCATTGAGCGCTTTTGCATTGTGCCGGAAGGCAAACTTCTCGGTAAGGCCATGCGGCTTGACCCCTTCCAGAAAGAATTCATCCTGGCGGTTTACGACAATCCAGTCGGTACCGATAAAGCGATACTGAGCATCGCCCGAAAAAACGGCAAGACGGGGCTGATAGCCGGCATCCTGCTGGCGCATCTGGTGGGGCCAGAAGCGGTACAGAATACCCAGATCGTCAGTGGCGCTCTGAGCCGGGAACAGGCATCCATCGTTTTCAACCTGGCGGTGAAGATGGTCAACCTGAACCCGAAGTTGCAGGAGATTGTGCATATCACGCCCAGCGGCAAAAAGCTGATCGGGCTGCCGTGTAATGTCGAATATAAGGCGTTATCTGCTGAGGGTAAAACCACGCACGGCCTGTCGCCTGTTCTGGCGATTCTGGACGAAACCGGGCAGGTAAGGGGGCCGCAGGATGATTTTATCGATGCGATCACCACAGCCCAGGGCGCGCATGAGAATCCGCTACTGATAGTTATCAGCACTCAGGCGGCGAACGACGCCGATCTGTTAAGCATCTGGATTGATGATGCGGTCAAATCGAAAGATCCGCACATTGTCTGCCACGTTTACGAAGCGCCAAAAGACGCTGATATCAGTAAGCGAGAATCCTGGCTTGCCGCGAACCCGGCGCTAGGAACCTTCCGTTCCGAAAAAGACATGGCGCGCCAGGCAGAAATGGCCTCGCGAATGCCGAGCTTCGAGAACACATTCCGCAACCTCAACCTGAACCAGCGCGTTTCCACCGTATCACCGTTTATCTCCCGCAGCGTGTGGGAGCTTTGCGGAGAGATGCCGATTAACACCCCGAGGAAGTGGTACGCGGGGCTGGATCTGTCAGCCAGGAACGACTTAACGGCGCTGGTTATCGCTGGCGAAGCAGATGATGGTGTCTGGGATGTTTTCCCCTTCTTCTGGACACCGCAAAAGACTCTTGAAGAGCGAACCAAAACGGACCGCGCACCCTATGACGTTTGGGTGAGAGAGGGGCTGCTGCGCACCACGCCAGGCGCTTCGGTGGATTACTCATTCGTCGTTGCGGATATCGCAGAAATTATCGGTGATTTCGACCTTACCTCGATGGCTTTTGACCGCTGGCGTATTGACCAGTTCAGGAAGGATGCCGATGCCATTGGGCTGAGCCTCCCGCTGGTCGAGTTCGGCCAGGGCTTTAAGGATATGGGGCCAGCTGTAGACACGCTGGAGTCTCTGATGCTTAACGGGCGCGTGAGGCATGGCATGCACCCCGTATTAACGATGTGTGCTGTGAATGCGGTGGTGGTGAAAGATGCTGCTGGCAACCGCAAGCTCGATAAGTCCAAAGCAACAGGCCGTATTGATGGCATGGTCGCAATGACAATGTCCGTTGGTGCTGCTAATGGGGAAGTTACCGAACAGGGTGGTGACTTCGATGACTTCATTTTCCGACCGCTGAGCATGTGATGGAAGAACCTAAATACACGATTGACCTGCGAACCAATAACGGCTGGTGGGCAAGGCTGCAGTCCTGGTTTGTCGGCGGGCGTTTAGTCACCCCAAATCAGGGCTCACAGACGGGGCCTGTTTCGGCCCACGGACACCTGGGCGATTCATCCATTAACGATGAACGGATACTGCAAATTTCGACGGTTTGGCGCTGCGTGAGCCTGATTTCAACGCTCACGGCATGCTTACCGCTTGATGTCTTCGAAACCGACCAGAATGACAACCGCAAAAAAGTGGGTTTGAGCAATCCGCTGGCGCGACTGCTGCGCTACTCACCGAATCAGTACATGACCGCCCAGGAATTCAGGGAGGCCATGACGATGCAGCTCTGTTTCTACGGTAACGCGTATGCACTGGTGGACCGCAACAGCGCGGGTGACGTGATCAGCCTTCTCCCGCTTCAGTCTGCCAATATGGATGTGAAACTCGTCGGAAAAAAAGTGGTTTATCGCTATCAGCGCGACAGCGAATACGCCGACTTTTCGCAGAGAGAGATTTTTCACCTTAAAGGCTTCGGATTCACCGGGCTGGTCGGCCTGTCCCCCATTGCTTTTGCCTGTAAATCGGCAGGTGTGGCAGTTGCGATGGAGGACCAGCAGCGAGATTTCTTTGCCAATGGCGCCAAGTCTCCGCAAATCCTCTCAACCGGCGAAAAAGTGCTAACTGAACAGCAGCGCTCGCAGGTCGAAGAGAACTTCAAAGAGATCGCCGGCGGCCCGGTTAAAAAACGCCTTTGGATTCTGGAAGCGGGCTTTTCCACATCGGCAATTGGCGTAACGCCGCAGGATGCCGAAATGATGGCGTCCCGAAAATTTCAGGTAAGTGAACTGGCGCGATTCTTTGGCGTACCGCCTCACCTTGTCGGCGACGTCGAGAAATCAACGAGCTGGGGATCGGGCATCGAGCAGCAGAATCTCGGCTTCCTGCAGTACACCCTGCAGCCCTATATCTCCCGGTGGGAAAACAGCATTCAGCGGTGGCTTATTCCTGCTAATGATGTTGGCCGCATTCATGCTGAGCACAATCTCGACGGCCTGCTGAGGGGCGATTCGGCATCCCGCGCTGCCTTTATGAAGGCAATGGGAGAGGCAGGGCTACGCACCATCAACGAGATGCGACGAACGGACAACCTCCCGCCATTGCCGGGTGGAGATGTGGCTATGCGCCAGTCGCAATACGTGCCGATCACCGATTTAGGAACCAACAAAGAGCCCCGTAATAACGGGGCTTAATTTTTATGGGGGCCGTAATGCCTGAGATCGTAAAAACGCTGTCCTTCGACGAGACAGAAATCAAATTCACCGGTGACGGTAAACAGGGGATTTTTGAAGGCTACGCCTCTGTTTTTAATAACACCGATTCCGATGGCGACATCATTCTGCCCGGGGCGTTTAAAAACGCACTGGCGAACCAGACCCGCAAAGTGGCGATGTTTTTCAACCACAAGACGTGGGAGCTGCCGGTTGGTAAATGGGACAGCCTGGCCGAAGACGAAAAAGGCCTGTATGTGCGCGGTCAACTTACCCCAGGGCACAGCGGCGCCGCCGACCTGAAAGCGGCAATGCAGCACGGTACGGTTGAAGGTATGTCGGTTGGCTTTTCCGTTGCGAAAGACGATTACACCATCATTCCAACAGGCCGCATTTTTAAGAATATCCAGGCTCTGCGTGAAATCAGCGTCTGCACTTTCCCCGCCAACGAACAGGCTGGCATCGCAGCCATGAAGAGTGTCGACGGCATTGAAACAATTCGTGATGTGGAGAACTGGCTGAGGGATTCAGTCGGGCTCACCAAATCACAGGCAGTTGGGCTAATAGCCCGGTTTAAGTCAGCGATTCGGAGCGAGTCCGAGGGCGACGGAAACGAAGCACAAATCAACGCTCTGCTTCAGAGCATTAAATCTTTCCCTTCTAATTTAGGTAATTAATTATGTCTGAACTCGCTCTCATTCAAAAAGCTATTGAAGAATCCCAGCAGAAAATGTCCCAGCTTTTCGATGCACAGAAAGCAGAAATCGAAAGCACGGGTAAGGTATCCAAACAGCTGCAGGCCGACCTGGTGAAGGTACAGGAAGAACTGACCAAATCCGGTACCCGCCTCTTCGATCTTGAACAGAAACTGGCATCCGGCGCTGAGAATCCGGGTGAGAAGAAATCCTTCTCTGAACGAGCTGCTGAAGAGCTCATTAAGTCATGGGACGGTAAACAGGGCACCTTCGATGCGAAGACGTTCAATAAGTCGCTCGGCAGTGACGCTGACTCTGCTGGCGCACTGATCCAGCCTATGCAGATCCCGGGAATTATCATGCCGGGCCTGCGCCGTCTAACCATCCGTGACCTGCTGGCTCAGGGCCGCATTTCCAGTAACGCTCTGGAATATGTGCGTGAAGAGGTGTTTACCAATAACGCCGATGTGGTGGCTGAAAAAGCGCTTAAGCCAGAATCGGATATCACATTCAGCAAGCAGACCGCGAACGTGAAGACTATCGCGCACTGGGTGCAGGCATCACGTCAGGTGATGGACGATGCGCCAATGCTGCAGTCATACGTCAACGGCCGTCTGATGTATGGCCTGGCGCTGAAGGAAGAAGGCCAACTGCTGAACGGCGACGGTACCGGGGATAACCTGGAAGGTCTGAACAAAGTGGCAACCGCCTACGACACCTCGCTGAATGCCACTGGTGACACCCGCGCTGACATTATCGCTCACGCTATTTACCAGGTGACAGAGTCTGAGTTTAGCGCTTCCGGTATCGTCCTGAACCCGCGCGACTGGCACAACATTGCGCTGCTGAAAGACAACGAAGGCCGCTATATCTTCGGTGGTCCTCAGGCGTTTACCAGCAACATCATGTGGGGCCTGCCAGTGGTTCCGACTAAGGCGCAGGCCGCCGGTACCTTTACGGTTGGCGGTTTCGATATGGCCTCTCAGGTTTGGGATCGCATGGATGCCACCGTTGAAGTCAGCCGTGAAGACCGCGATAACTTCGTGAAAAACATGCTGACCATCCTGTGCGAAGAGCGCCTGGCGCTGGCGCACTATCGCCCGACGGCAATCATCAAGGGCAGTTTCTCTTCTGGCTCATGATGGAGGGGGCGGGGTGACCCGCCCTTTTAACTTATGGCGATAGATGTTCTGGATGTAATTGGCCTCCGCCTGTTTAAGCAGCAGATTGAATTTGAGGAAGACGACAGGGACGAGCTGATCACCCTGTACGCTCAGGCAGCTTTTGACTACTGCATACGCTGGTGCGATGAACCAGCATGGAAAGTTGCAGCTGATATTCCTGCAGCCGTTAAGGGCGCCGTTCTCCTTGTCTTTGCTGACATGTTTGAACACCGCACCGCGCAAAGCGAAGTACAGCTTTATGAGAACGCCGCAGCAGAACGCATGATGTTCATCCATCGCAACTGGCGCGGAAAATCTGAACCTGAGGAGGGCTCCTGATGGAACCTGGACGATTCAGGCACCGGGTAAAAATTCTCACCTTCACGACTTCGCGCGATCCATCTGGTCAGCCGGTTGAATCGTGGACTGGTGGCAACCCGGTCCCGGCTGAGGTAAAGGGGATCAGCGGCAGAGAGCAGCTTTCAGGCGGCGCGGAAACGGCGCAGGCAACCATTCGCGTCTGGATGCGCTTCAGGTCAGAGCTGAATGCATCTTCTCGTCTGGAAGTGCTCAGCGGCCCGTATAAAGGTCAGGTGCTAAATATCATCGGTCCTCTTGTAGCAAATGCGACCGGCACTCGCCTGGAAATTCTTTGCAAAACGGGAGCTGAAAAATGATTGAGACGAGCCTCGATTTTTCCGGGTTAAATGACATCGCAAAGGATCTGGAGGCGCTTAGCCGCGCTGAAAACAACAAGGTTCTGCGTGATGCCACGCGCGCTGGCGCCGAAGTGCTTAAGGAAGAAGTGATCGCCCGCGCTCCGGTGCGTACCGGGAAACTGAAAAAAAACGTGGTGGTGGTGACCCAAAAAAGCCGCCGCCGCGGGGAAATTTCTTCCGGAGTCCACATTCGTGGTGTTAACCCGCGCACCGGGAACAGCGATAATACGATGAAGGCGAATAACCCGAGAAACGCCTTTTACTGGCGATTCGTTGAGCTGGGCACCGCGAACATGCCTGCACATCCGTTTGTGCGACCCGCTTACGATACTCGCGAGGAAGAGGCCGCCAGCGTCGCCATTGCCAGGATGAATCAGGCTATTGATGAGGTATTGAGCAAGTGAATGAAGATAATATCTACGCCTTGCTTTCTTCCCTGGCAGAAGGACGGGTATACCCCTATGTTGCGCCATTAGGTAGTGACGGGAAACCGTCTGTCTCTCCACCCTGGATTATCTTTTCCATCGTCGATGATGTTTCCGCTGACGTACTGTGTGGCCAGGCAGAGAGCAGGGTTTCCGTTCAGGTCGATGTGTATTCCACTTCGATCGCTGAATCACGATCCCTGAGAGATTTGGTGCTCGCTTCGCTTGAGCCGTTAACCCCTACAGAGGTGGTAAAAATCCCCGGGTACGAGCCAGATTATCGGCTCTACCGTGCCACCCTGGATTTTAAAGTTACCCCCTGACAATTAATTCACCCAACGAACCCGCCTGATGGCGGGTTTTCTTTTTCCAGGAGACAGCTATGTCTGCACTTTATGAAAAATCGCAGCTGACGAAGATCCTTATTTCCTCCCTGCCAGCCACCAAAGAAACGATGGATTCCGCAACCTTCCTCGATCTGAGTTGCACCATCAAAGAAATTCAGTTCACCGGTGGTCAGAAGCAGGATATCGACGTAACAACACTTTGCTCTACCGAGCAGGAGAACATCAACGGCCTGCCTTCTCCGTCAGAAATCTCTCTGTCCGGCAACTTCTACAAGAATCCGGCGCAGGACGCCTTGCGTGATGCGTATGACAACGATACGACCTACGCTTTCCAGGTCATTTTCCCGTCCGGCAAAGGCTTTAAGTTCTTGGCTGAAATCCGCCAGCACACCTGGTCTTCCGGTACCAACGGCGTAGTGGCGGCAACGTTCTCCCTGCGCCTGAAAGGTAAGCCTGAAAACATCGAGTCTGGCTCCTGAGAGGTCGCATGAAGAATATTAAAAATCTCGCCCTGGCTAAGATGTCGGGTTTTCGTCATAAGACGGTCGCCGTTCCTGAGTGGGAGGGCGTCAAAGTGGTTCTCCGTGAGCCGTCAGGTGAAGCCTGGCTGCGCTGGCAGGAAGTGGTGAAAGCGGGTGCTGATGATGAAAATGTGTCGGTATCGGAAAAGGCACACCGTAATCTTTGCGCTGACGTGGTTCTCTTCATTGACGTCCTGTGCGACACCGATAAGCAACCGGTATTCAGCGTAGACGAAGAAGAGCAGGTACGTGAAATCTACGGCCCCGTCCATTCACGCCTGCTCAAACAGGCGCTTGACCTGATCAACAATGCGGACGAAGCGCGGGAAAAGTCTCAACCCCCGGCGTAAAGTTTCTGATGTCGCTTGCGCTCCGGATGGGGCGCACGCTCTCAGAGCTTCGGCAGAATATGACGGCAAGCGAGCTTCTGATGTGGATTGAGTACGACAGGCAAAGTCCGGTTGGCGATATCCGTGGTGACATTCAGGCAGCTCAGCTCGTCTCTGCCATCTACGGATCACAGGGGGCAAAAGTACCGCTGGACGATGCGATCCTGCGCTGGGGTGGTGACGAGCAATCAGCACCAAAAGACCCGTTTGCAGGACTTGAGGCTGCACTTACAGCTGCGACACAGTAAGAACATTCTTTTTACTCTCTGGCTAAAGAAATTTGGTGATTACAATCCCGAGCCTGCTTTAACACGAGTTTAATCCAAAATAAATTGCTGTTAATCTGAGAAAAAACTAAGAGGATGTGCAATGAAACGATTTATTTTGGCCCTGGGTATCTCTAGCGTGCTTTCAGGTTGTGCCGGCCTGCTTGATAAACAGGACCCTATTTGTTCTGGTGTGGCCATGGTTGGCGGACAAGAAACAACGGTGCAAATTTATGGCATTCGTAAGGTGGTTGAACAAACTCAGTATCGAGCTGGTTATCCGTTTAACTGGCAGTGGGTCGCAGCCAATAATTTCAAATCCAATACTTGTTCAAAATGAGTTTGTCAGATACGAACTCCTAAGTTAGCATAATGTTGCTGCTGTGAATCCACCTATGCGGATGGGCGTACAGTCAAATTTCTCTGATGAGAAACGTAAACGAGATCGCGAGTTCTTTGACTGGAGGACTCACCGGGAGGCACCCGGCACAGCAGCAACAAATTAAACCTCGCTCCGGCGGGGTTTTTTTTCGCCTGGAGAAATGTGATGGCAACCTTACGCGAATTAATAATCAAAATTTCCGCTAACTCGCAGTCATTCCAGACGGAAATTTCCCGCGCCTCACGTATGGGGCAAGACTATTACCGTACCATGCAAAATGGTGGACGACAGGCCGCCGCCGCCGCCCGTGAGAGCGAAAGGGCTCTATCCGATTTGACTGATGGATTTGCATCAGTAGGGAGAGCAGCAGCCGCTGCTACAGCTGCCTTTGCGACAGGTAAACTTGTTCAGATTGCCGATGAGTGGAATTCAGTAAACGCTCGTCTAAAGCAGGCCTCATCTTCTGCTGATGATTTTGCTGCCTCTCAGCGGCAGTTAATGGAAATAAGCCAAAGAACCGGCACGGCATTTTCAGATAACGCAAACCTTTTTTCTCGCGCAGCTGCCTCAATACGCGAGTACGGTTATAGCTCTGACGAAGTTCTGAAAATTACAGAAGCTGTCTCTACCGGTCTTAAGCTTTCTGGGGCTAACACTCAGGAGGCGAGTTCTGTTATCACTCAGTTCAGTCAGGCGCTCGCACAAGGCGTTCTTCGTGGTGAAGAATTCAACGCCGTTAACGAAGCAGGTGATCGTGTTATTCGCGCACTTGCCGCCGGAATGGGCGTGGCCAGAAAAGACCTGAAGAGCATGGCTGACCAGGGGCAACTTACGATTGATAAGGTTGTACCTGCATTAATGAGCCAGTTGGGCTCATTACAGGGTGAGTTTGCCAGCATGCCGCAAACAGTTTCCGGATCCCTGCAAAAAGTCACAAACTCGTTCATGGCATGGGTTGGCGGTGTCAACCAGGCTACAGGTGCTACCGATGCGCTATCTGGTGGCCTGGACGGGGTTGCCCAAACGCTTGATTCATTTACATCATCGGCAGTAAGTGGCGCACTGAGTGATGTTGCAGACAATATGTCCACGATCACAACAGTGGCGGGTGCGCTTGTTGGTGTTGGGCTGGCAAGGTATCTCAGTGGAGTAGTAACTAGCGCCACGAGCGCAACCGGCGCGCTAATTTCTGCGGCTAAGTCAGAGGTCGCACTTGCTGTTGCGCAGGATAAAGCGGCTCAGTCTGCTGTTGCAGCTTCAAGGGCTGAAGTTTATCGAGCCCAGCAAGCTGTTCAGCGTTCACGAAGCGCAGATGTCCAAGCTGCTCAGCAAGAGAAAATTGCGGCAGCGGAAGCAAAGGTTACAGCAGCTCAAGCCAGGCTGACTACTGCTCTTGCAACTGGCACCGCTACGGAAAAAGTCAGGGCCAGAACTGCGCTTGAGCGTGCACAGGCGGGGCTGGTGGCTGCAAAAAATGCCGATGCCCAAGCTATTGCTGAAAGAAGACTGGCTTCTGCGGAGGCAGCCAGAGACAGAAATCTGGCAAATAGAATTTCCACTCAGAACAACCTCAACAGTGTGACATCCGTTGGTACTCGCCTTATGAGCGGCGCACTTGGCCTCATCGGCGGAGTTCCTGGTTTGGTAATGTTAGGGGCTGGTGCTTGGTATGCAATGTATCAAAACCAAGAGCAGGCCCGTCGATCCGCCCAGGAATACGCCAGCACAATAGATGAAGTCAGCAAAAAGTCGAAGGCGATGACTCTGCCTGAAGCTTCAGACAATGCAGAGAAAACTCGCACTGCATTGAATGAACAGAACCGGCTTATAGATGAACAAAAGAGCAAGATTGAAGGCCTGAAAGAACAGATAGCTGGTTATCAGTCAGTGATCAGTAATCCCGGCCCAACGACCAGCGGTGGTTTCATGATTAATCACCTGACATCGTTGGACACCGTTACGCGTGGTCTGGCTACGGCTACAGAGCAGTTATCTGTTGAGCAAGAAAGGCTTGCTCAGATGCAGGAAAAATCCGCGTCTATTCAGCAAGTTCTTGAAGGTCTTGAACATCGGCGGGGGACACTCATTCGAGAGGAGGCCGCTAACCAAAACAGGGCTTACCAATCTCTCCTGTTGATGAATGGGCAGCATGATGAATTAAACCGCCTGCTGGGGCTGGGAAATCAGCTATTAATGGCTCGGCAAGGACTCGCTAACGTCCCGCTCAGACTTCCTCAGGCAGACCTCGACAAAAAGCAAACCGATGCCCTCGAAAAGAGCCGCCGGGATCTGGAGCTGTCACGCCTGAAGGGGGAGGCCAAAGAGCGCCTGCGGCTGAGTTATGCAGCCGATGACCTGGGGTTAACCAGTGATCCACAATTCCAGACAGGCCGTCAGGAGTTGATTAATAACGGTCTTGCTGAATGGCGGAATAATGAGGCCAACAAACCTAAGGCGAAGGGCGGTAAAACCGAAGGCGAGAAAACCGAGGATGTGTATAAGCGCCTTATCAAGCAGCAAAAAGAGCAGATTGCCCTGCAAGGCCAGAATACTGAACTGGCGAAGGTTAAATACCAGGTCAGCCAGGGCGAACTTGCTTCTCTGACAGAAGCCCAGAAAAAGACGGTATTGCAGAATGCTGCGCTGATTGACCAGGTTAAATTACGTGAGCAACTGCGAAATTACGAAGCCAACCTTGCCGATAGTAACGCCAGCGCCCGAGCAGCCAATGAAGCGCAACTGCTGGGATACGGGCAGGGAACCAGGTTCCGTGAAAGACTTCAGGAGCAGTTCAATCTGCGTAAGGAGTTTGAGCAGAAGAATACCGATCTTCTCCGCCAGCGTCAGGCTGGTGAAATCGACGAGACGTTCTATCAGCAGGGGCTGGCACTTAATAAGCGCTACCTCGAAGAGCGCCTGCGCGACCAGGAGGGATATTACGCAGCTTCTGATGCGCAGCGTGACGACTGGATGACGGGACTGTCTGAGGGTTATGCGAACTGGGTGGACGAAGCTACTGATTATTCTTCCATGGCCGCTGACGGCATGAAGCAGGCCATGGGTGGCGCGGTCACCACGATCACCGACATGCTCAATGGAAACGTTGACAGCTGGAAGGACTGGGGCGTGAGCGTACTGAAGATCATCCAGAACGTTCTGGTGAACATGGCTGTTGCTAATGGCGTCAGCTCAATTGGATCACTGTTCAGTTTTGGCGCCTCGTCAGCCGCAACCGCCAGCAGCGGTACCGCTATTCAGAATGCCGGCGCGAACTTTACCTTTAATGCGAAGGGTAATGTTTACGACTCTCCGTCCCTGAGCGCTTACAGCAATGGCGTTTTTCAGACGCCTCAGCTGTTTGCTTTTGCCAAAGGTGCGGGGATTTTCGGCGAGGCAGGTCCTGAAGCCATTATGCCACTCACGCGGGCACCTAATGGTGATCTTGCTGTTCGCGCAGTAGGGATGCCGCAGGTCTCTGGTGGCGTGCCTTCAGTTAACTTCGGCGATATCAATATTCAGGGCGGTTCTCCACAGGCGTCCAGTCAGGGTACTGCCGGAGCAGCAGGCAGGCAGCTTAAGGATGCCATCACTGGTGTCATTAACGAACAGGCCAGCATGCCGGGCTCGCCTCTGTGGCGATTAATCAAGGGAGTTTAACCATGGCAGTCGAAACCTTCAGCTGGTGCCCAAAGGTTGCCTCTCAGGTTGATACAAATTTTCGTACCCGAAAGGCACAGTTTGGCGATGGCTATGCGCAGGTTGCCGGGGACGGTATCAACCCGGTAACACCTCAGTGGAGCGTGAGCTTTACCGGTGACGAGGCTTACATTCAGACCATTAAAAACTTTCTGAACAGACATGCCGGGTGGAAGTCATTTATCTGGAAGCCGCCGCTTGAGCCTTCAGGTTTATGGCGCGCGGAATCCTTCCAGATATCTACCCACGGCAACAAAAAATACACCCTCAGCAGTACATTCATACAGGCATACCATCCATGAGTATTTCATCTGATGTCCAGAAACTGGAACCGGGTAAGCGCGTCCGCCTGATCGAGGTGGACGGCTCAGCGTTCGGTGCGGGTATCCTTCGCTTTCACAACGAGACAATCCCGCATACCGAGGCGGAAATCATCGCCGCAGGCGGCGACGAGTCAAAACTTGAGCCGAAGTCGGTGTGGTGGCAGGGGCAGGAGTATGGCGCGTGGCCGTATGAACTGACCGGCATATCTGTAAGCAGTGACGGCCAGAGTTCACGGCCGTCACTCACTGTTGCAAACATCAGCGGTACGATTGGCGCGCTGTGCCGCAGGTTTCAGGGGATGGCTAAAGCAAAGGTGATCATCCATGACACCTTCGCTCACTACTTGGACGCAAGAAATTTTCCTGGCGGGAACCCGACTGCGAATCCCAACGAGGAGCGCAAACAGGTTTATTACATCGACCGTAAATCAGGGTCAGACGATGAAACCGTAGAGTTTGAGCTTTCCAGTCCAGCCGATTTGCGAGGGCAACTCATTCCGACCCGGCAAATTCAGCCAATGTGCACGTGGTGCATGCGGGGCTGGTACAAAACCGGGAACGGCTGCACCTACGCCGGGCAAAACGGCTGGTTCGATAAAGACGGCAATCGGGTGGACGATCCTTCACAGGATGTTTGCTCCGGATTGCTGTCAACGGGCTGTAAACCTCGCTTCGGAGAGAATGAACAGCTGGATTATGGCGGGTTCCCCGGCGCTTCACTTCTGAGAGGATAATCATGCGCGACAAAACAGTTAGCGCCATTCTGGCGCATGCCGCCGCATCCTTCCCCGAGGAGTGCTGTGGCGTGGTTATTCAGAAGGGGCGGGTGGAGAAATACATCCCCTGCAAAAATAATGCTGAGTCGCCGACTGAGCAATTTGAACTTAATCCTGAGGATTATGCGGCCGCCGAAGAGCAGGGCACTGTGGTGGCGATCGTCCACAGCCATCCCGGCGACGGGGCAACAACTCAGCCGAGCGAGCTCGACATGCTGATGTGTGATGCCACGGAACTGCCCTGGATTATTGCATCGTGGCCGGAGGGCGACATTCGCACCGTCATGCCTCGAGGAGACCGTCCCCTCACAGGGCGCCAGTTTGTACTCGGGTATGCAGACTGCTGGTCTCTCATCATGGACTATTTCCGCATCGAGCACGGCATTGAACTGCCCAACTACAGCGTAGATCGCCACTGGTGGGAGCAGGGCGAAAACCTCTATATGGATAACTGGCAGGAATGCGGTTTCCGTGAGTACGACGGTCCCGCTCAGCCAGGTGACATGGTTATCATGCAGGTTCAGTCCACCGTCCCAAACCATGCCGGGATTTTGCTTGATGGCAACATGCTACTGCATCACATGTATGGCCAGCTAAGCCAGCGTATTCCCTACGGTGGCTATTACCGTGACCGTACCATCAAAATTCTGCGTTATAAGGATTTGATGTAATGGAAAGAAAAACCGTTATCAAACTCAGCGGCTCAATGGCTCAGCGATTTGGCAGGACACATCGCCGTACACTAACGTCCGCCAGCGAAGTTTTCAGGGCGCTTTCTAACACCATTGACGGCTTTGATGCCTATCTGCGTGAAGCTCGGGCAAAGGGACTGGATTTTGTTATTTTCCGGGATCGTCGCAATATTGGGCACGAAGAGTTTGAACTCCTGGGGCCGGGTGATGAGTTAAGAATAATCCCTGTGATAAGGGGTAGTAAAAGAGCTGGAGTTTTCCAGGCGTTGCTCGGAACGGCTCTGGTCGCTGCTGCCATATGGATGCCGGGAGTTAGTATCGCAGCAAGTAACCTCATGTTTTCCGTTGGTGCCGCAATGGCCGTTGGCGGTGTAGTGCAAATGCTCTCTCCTCAGGTTTCAGGTCTGCGAATGCGTCAGGAACCTGATAACAAACCCTCCTATGCGTTTGGTGGTCCCGTTAACACGACGGCATCTGGCAATCCCGTTCCCCTGCTTTATGGTCAGCGAGAAATAGGCGGCGCTATTATCTCCGCCGGGATATATGCAGAAGACCAGCAATAAACCAAACCACCCACTGTAAGCCACCTGACGGTGGCTTTTTTTATGGACGCGATATGACGACGACAATCATCAAAGGCCGCGGCAAAGGTGGCAGCAACCAGACCCGAACGCCTGTTGAGGCACCGGACAGCATTCAGTCCATTGCCAGGGCAAAGGTGCTGATTGCGCTTGGAGAGGGTGAGTTCGCTGGCGGGCTTGATGGTAAAAGCATTTTTCTTGGTGACTCATCTTCATACACGCCTCTTCAGAACGCCGACGGAAGTTATAACTTCAATAATGTGAAATATGAGTTCCGTTCCGGTACTCAGGACCAGGACTACATTCAGGGCTTCCCCGGCATTGAAAACGAACTTCAGGTTTCATACGAGCTGAAACAGGCTGTGCCGTACGTGCGCGCGGTATCCAACACGCAGCTCTCTGCGCTGCGAATTCGCCTGGGATGGCCAACTCTTTTACTCCAGAAAAACAACGGTGATAAAGTCGGCACCCGCGTCGAGTATGCTATCGATCTGTCGGTCGATGGCGGGCCGTATGAAACGGTGGTTAACGGTGCTGTTGATGACAAAACCACGTCGCTTTATGAGCGCAGTCACCGCGTCAATCTTCCGAAAGCCTCGACTGGATGGCAGTTGCGGGTTCGCAGAATCACGCCGGATTCCACGAGCGTGAATATCGTCGACACCATGCGCGTTGTGGCCGTTACTGAAATTATTGACGCCAAACTTCGCTACGTTAACACAGCGCTGCTGTATGTAGAGTTTGACGCAAAGCAGTTCCCTAATGGCATTCCTCAGGTTGTGTGCAATCCGAAAGGGCGAATCATCCGTGTACCTGATACTTATGATCCCGAAACCCGCACTTATTCTGGTACATGGGAGGGCGTATTTAAATGGGCGTGGACGGATAACCCTGCCTGGATTTATTACGACATCATTCTGAACGAGCGCTTCGGGCTGGGTCAAAGAATCGATGCGACTCAGATAGACAAATGGGAACTTTATCGCATCGCCCAGTATTGCGATCAACTGGTACCAGACGGCAAGGGCGGCAGCGGTACGGAGCCTCGTTTTCGTTGCAACGTTTATATCCAGGACCGTAATGACGCCTGGACCGTACTTCGTGATCTGGCGGGTATATTTCGCGGCATGACGTACTGGGGCGACAATAAGATGTATGTCCTGGCTGATATGCCACGGGATGTGTGGCACATCTATAACCACGCCAGCGTTGTTGAGGGTAAATTTACCTTTGCGGACCCGAGTGAAACCACACGAAACACTGCCGCGCTGGTGAACTGGTCAGACCCAGCCAACCACTATAAAGACACGCCTGAGCCTGTTTACGATAACGATCTGGCCATGCGCTTCGATTATCGTCAGCTCGAAATGACTGCGATCGGCTGCACCAGGCAGTCAGAGGCAAACCGGCGGGGGCGCTGGGCGCTGCTCACTAACGGTATCGGCGAGGTGGTGACCTTCAGCACGGGTATGGACGTTCCACCTGTCGGGGAGGTGATCGGCGTGGCTGCTAACGAGCTGGCCGGAAGAACTATCGGCGGCAGGGTGAGTGCGGTTAACGGCCGCAACATAACCCTCGATCGCGCCGCTGATGTGAAGGCCGGGAACCGGCTGTTTTTGAATCTTCCATCAGGCACAGCTCAGGCCAGAACCGTCCAGGCCGTTAACGGAAACACAGTCACTGTCACCACACCCTACAGCGAAACGCCGGAGGCTGAATGTAACTGGGGTGTGGACTCTGACGATCTGTTTATAGCGCTTTTCCGTGTTACGGGAACGCGGGACAACAACGACGGCACTTTCGAAGTCACCGGGACGACTTACAACCCTGACATCTATTCCGCCGTTGATACCGGCGCAAGACTTGACGAGCGGCCAGTCAGTGTCATTCCACCTGGGGTTCAGGCTCCACCAGGAGATATTGTCGTAGACAGTTACTCTACGGTTAACCAGAACATTGCGATTACCACTATGCGTGTTGCCTGGGATTCTGTTCAGGATGCAGTTGCGTACGAGGCGGAATGGCGGCGTGACAGCGGCAACTGGATTAGTGTGCCCCGAACGTCTTCTCTCGGCTTTGAAGTGCAGGGTATCTACTCGGGTCGCTATCTGGTCCGTGTCAGGGCGGTGAACGCCAGCGACGTTTCATCAGTATGGGCGACATCATCAGAAGTAAATCTTACGGGTAAAGTGGGCAATCCGCCGAAACTGGTCGGCTTCATCGCTTCCGATAATGTGGTATTCGGTATCGAGCTGAGCTGGGGATTCCCGGCGAATACCGACGACACGCTGAAGACGGAAATTCAGTACAGCCTGACCGGTACCGAAGACGATGCGATGCTGCTGGCCGATGTGCCTTACCCGCAGCGCAAATATCAGCAGATGGGCCTTAAGGCTGGGCAGATTTTCTGGTACCGCGCGCAGCTGGTGGACCGCAGCGGCAACGAATCAGGTTACACAGAATGGGTGCGAGGACAGGCCAGCATCGATGTATCCGATGTCACCGATGCTATCCTGGAGGAGATTAAAGAGAGTGATACGTTCAAAGACCTGATCGAGAGCGCGGTGGGGAGCAGTGAAAAGTTCGCAGAACTGGCTGATGCAATCAAAGAGAATGCAAACGGTCTTGCAGCTGCGGTTGGATCGAATAAGCAGACAGCAGAAGCAATCATCGGCAACGCGCTTGCTATTGCTGATGTTGTCGTGCGGCAGACAGCCCAGCAGGGCGCTAACTCTGCGACCTTCGAACAGCTCCGGGAGGTGATCGCCACTGAGACGGAGGCACGCGTCACGGATGTTACTCGTCTAGAAGCGAAAACCGCCCAGAATGAAGCGGGTATTACTGATGTTCGCCAGGCGTTAGCAACGGAAACTGAAGCTCGCGCTTCTGCGGTAAGTCAATTGACGGCTGCCACTCAGGTCGCATCTGACAAAGCTGATTCAGCAGCTGCTGTAGGTGCTCAGAATACAGCATCAATCACTGACCTTAGCCAGGTTGTCACGGACCTCGATTCCTCAATGGCATCACGCCTGGAAGAGCTGGGTGCACAAACTGATAAGGCCAGCGGCGGCATTCAGAGTAACTCCATCGCGCTAATAACGAGTACGCTGGCGCAGGTTGATCAGCAGGTGAGACTCAGCGCGCAGTACGGTGATAGTAAGGCCAGCATCGATCGTATTGATAATGTTATGGCAAGCGACAGGGAGGCAACAGCGCGTTCGCTGCTGAGTTTGCAGACTGACGTGAACGGCAACAAGGCAGCAATCAACAGCCTGAACCAGACGTTTTCCAATTATCAGCAGGCCACGGCCACGCAGATAAACGGCATTACGGCGACCATCAACGGGCACACTTCAGCGATCACCACCAACGCGCAGGCGATAGCAAACGTTAGTGGTGACCTGAAGGCGATGTACAGCATCAAGGTTGCCGTGGACGCGAATGGAAAGCAGTATGCCGCCGGAATGGGGATCGGTGTAGAAAACACTCCATCGGGCATGCAGTCGCAGGTGCTGTTCCTGGCGGATCGCTTCGCCGTCATGGCGCAGGCGGGGGGAGCGGTTACACTGCCGTTCGTTATCCAGAACGGGCAGGTGTTTATCCGGGAAACCTTCATTCAGGACGGCACCATCGGCAACGCCAAGATTGGCAACTACATCCAGTCCAATAACTATGTCGCTGGCTCAGTCGGATGGAGGCTGGATAAGGGAGGTACGTTTGAGAACTACGGTTCGACAGCTGGTGAGGGAGCCATGAAGCAGACTAATCAAACGATCAGTGTCAAGGATGCCAACAATGTGTTGAGGGTGCAGATCGGGAGAATCACGGGAACATGGTAACGGGAGGTCTCTTACGGGGCCTCTTTTTTTTCAGGAGGACTGGATGGCGGAATATGGTGTTCAGACATGGGACGCCTCAGGCAATGTAAATAACTATGGCGTTAAGCCTGTCAGCGTTTGTGGCTATCTCCAGCTGGCCCAGAACCAGAAAACAGGCTCTTACACCGTAGCGCTTCCACCGGGTTGCAGGCTGACCTATTTTCAGAGCATGAACGGCGATCAGTTTGGTACGAGTCGGAGGAAGATCACCATTTCAGGGGGAACAGCAACAGTGTCAGCAGTAGGCGATACCGACTACTCAGCAGGGACTGAGCCTGCGGCAGCGGCTTATCTCATTTTCCAGATCGAGAGGGCATAAATGGCGGAGTATGGCGTTTTACTGACGACCACGAGCGGGGAAGTCTGGGTGACCGCGAACAGCTCGCCAATCGCTCTTCAGGCGCGAAAGACAGCGGCACTTCAGGGAACATCGGGGTTCAATACCAAAGTGACGCACACATTCCCCGCAGGCCAGCCTGTTGTCGCCTTCGTTCATTGCACGGTTGAGGTCGAAATCACTCAGACGATAAGCGGGAACACCATCACGATTGATTTTCTCAGACCGAATGCAACCGGCACAGCGTACGTTTATTTTTTCTCTATTTTCCCGCAGACAAAGCCAGACTACGGGCTGGCTGTGTGGGATGCATCAGGGACGCTGATTTTAACAAACGAAACGCGCACGCTGAGCGATGTTGTCACCCTCGGTACCGCCGGGGTGGATGCCAGCTCAGGATACAACATCAATACAACTCTGGCGGGGAAGTGGGCCTGCATGCCTGCCATGCTGGGACTAATTACCGGGGTTGTATCGGCTGGCGGTCAACCGCAGCCCTACTCGGCCATATACAAGAGCATGGCAAAACTTGAGGGAAGCAATACGCGGATATTCGCCAGGCCGCAGACAACCCCCGGCGGCAACCTTCAGAACGTTACGTATTCGAATCTGAGGAACGTGATTATGGCCATTAACTGCGCCAATTATGATTGATCGTTTTTAGCGATCAATTTCGAATAATTGATCTACCAAATCAATTATATCCCGTTGATTCATATTGTTATTGTGTATCTTCATGAATGCCCTGGGATATAACCCCTATGAAAAATATGATTCTTTGCCTGGCGGTAGCGGTATTGCTCTCCGGTTGCGCTGGCGTTATTGAGAAGCAGCAACCCGTATGCACCGGAACAGCCCTGATCGGCGGACAGGAAAGCAGCGTCCAGATCTACGGAGTCCGTAAACAAAACAATCAGACGCAGTACCGCGCCGGTTATCCCTTTAACTGGTCATGGGTGAGCGCCAACACGTTCACCAGCACCACCTGCCACTAACCCATTCAGTTTTGAACAAACCCCGCTCCGGCGGGGTTTTTTATTGCCTGGAGAAAACATGATTTATACTACTGGCACTATCGCCATCAGCGGAAACACCCTTACAGGTACCGGCACAAACTTCACTGCTGCTGGATCTCTTATTCGTAACGGATGTACCGTTATTGCAATGACCAGCCCTGTGCAGGTATTTCAGATTACCACCATCGGCAGCGCAACAAGTCTCACCGTAACGCCAGCAGCTAACCCAACTGTTCCCGCTGGAACCCGGTTTGCCATTCTTCTGAGTGACAGTCTGAGCGTGGATGGGCTGGCGCAGGATATCGCTGAAACCTTCACGATGTACCAGCGCTACATGAGCGGGTTCGCTGATGTAATGAACGGGACGTCTGATGTCACCATCACTATCAACGGCACTGCCGTCACCGTACCGGGCCAGAAATCACTGGCGAAGAAAGGGGCTAACAGCGACATTACCAGCCTTTCCGGTCTGACCACAGCACTAAGCGTGGCTCAGGGGGGAACTGGTGCGAAAAATGCGGCAGACGCCCGCACAAACTTCGGGCTCGGAACCGCAGCACTCAAGAATTATGTAAGCGGCACGAAAGATGATGTGATGCTTCAGGGTTACGGCAATTTAGTAGTTTTATCGCAGTACAACCCGGGCCTACCGCTCTTTCAAACGGGAGTGTATGGAGAATCGTCGCCCGCCGGATGGAAACCAACTACTGCGGGCAGTGGATTCGTTTCGGGTTATGATAGCGTTCGCCGCCAGCAATATTGGATAAGCACTCAGGGAGGTTTCTACGTACGGCACATTGAGGACGCTGCCTATAATATTAGTGCGACCACTTACCCCTGGACGCAGATGCAGGCGGTTGGGACATCTGATATCAACTTTAAGAAAGATATCACTGAACTTGATACGGAAATCGCGCTGGCAAACATCGATGCGATGGAGTTCGTATCGTTCAGGTATAAGGATGACGACAGTGAAGCAGTACGCCGTGGTGTAATCGCGCAGCAGGTTGAGAAGATTGACCCGCAGTACGTTCACAGCGCTGAGGGAGTGGGTAAAATGACCCTTGACCTTAACCCATTGCTTATGGATGCTCTGGCCGCCATTAAGGCACTTAACGCAAAGGTAGCAGAACTTAGTAAACAGGTTGATGAGCTAAAACAGGTTGGAGCTTGATATACCTGAAGACAGCATATTGAAACGGCTTCGCTAAGAAAACCGCCGTCCGACTTAAGAAAGAACGGGCGGCGGTTGGTTGCTCAGTGTTCATGCCCGAGCAAACGCGGGGAATATTACACGATAGATAGTTAAAGCCCAACCTGGCGAACAGTAGGAGACTCAGAGGTCAGCCACATGTCAGAATCTTCAAACATTTCCTCCAGCATTCGGTTCAGTTTTTCACGATCACTTTTGCTGGCGTTGCTGTTTAAGGCGTTCGCCTGCATCGGCTTAACCTTCACTTCTGCGTCAGGGAAAATCTGGTGCACCCGTTTCGTCAGCTCTGCCAGGATAATCTCTCTGGCGCCAACCAAACCATCAACATTACGCTTGTCATAGACCAGCTCAACGAACATAAAGACCTCCGGAAACGACTGTATTTTTAAAGAGAATTTATACTGGTTATTTGTACAGTGTCAACGGTTGGGTATATAGCATTTCAGAAGAGATCCATGGGGCATGGATGGGGCAAAAAAATTGTTTTTGAGACGGTTTGGGGCATGGGTGGGACATTTTTACTCATATGAACTTTGGTGATTTTCATATGAAGGGAATTTTATGTGATTGATAATTCTAAAGAATACACATGCTCTTGGGCGTTCTTTAGTGATTTTTAAAATTGCCGCGTCACGCAGTTAAAGTGTCGGGCATACTCTTCAAGGCCAGTAATACCCAGGCGCACCCATTTCGGGTGCGACCACTGGGGCAAACCCACGTACATCATAGCGCGCTGAGGATCTCATCCGTGCTGCGCACGCGACCAATACGCGGGAAGATATGGGTCATGCTGCCCTGATGCTGATCCGCAGAGGCTGCGCTGCACGCATCTTCCGCTATCACCAGGTTAAAGCCCAGCTCCCAGGCGTTACGGGCGGTGGATTCCACACCGATGTTGGTTGAGATCCCGCACAGAATAATAGTGTCTATCCCGCGACGGCGCAGCTGGAGCTCCAGGTCAGTGCCATAGAATGCGCCCCACTGGCGTTTGGTGACTTCTAAATCGCTGTCGCGTTTACCGAGCGAGACCGGGTATGTCCACCAGTTGTCCGGCAGCGCATGCGCCGGGGCCTGAGCATCAACTGGCTGCTTTAGCGCTTCGGCGAAATCAGTGGACCAGCCGACGCGCACCATGACGACAGGCGCACCGCTGGCCCGGCATTTTTCCGCCAGACGCGCAGCACGGCTTACAACATCGTCAGCGGTGTGTGGACCACCGGCAAAAGGCAGGATCCCTTCCTGTAAATCAATGACCACAAGGGCGGTTTTGGTGGCATCAAGCGTTAACATTGTCACTCCAGTAAAATTAATTGCTTTTTTACACCTTACGACGGGATGGCCTGTTATCGGTCGGATAATTTTGTTAATTTTTGTGAGAATAGACAATAAGAGCACAGCAAACACGCGTCAGGCCGTGCTTCGCTCTTATCGTGCGGCAGAATTTCCAGTATAATAGCCGCCTTTTTTCATCCAGTTGTGACATACAGAAAGCTGCGACATCGTAGCCTGTAAGACAGGCGACAATCAGCCTGCGGCTAATTAAGGGATATCTCATGCGTACAGAATATTGCGGGCAGCTGCGTCAGTCCCACGTCGGGCAGCAGGTCACCCTGTGTGGTTGGGTCAATCGTCGTCGCGATCTTGGTAGCCTTATCTTTATTGATATGCGTGACCGCGAAGGTATCGTTCAGGTGTTCTTCGATCCGGATCGCGCTGATGCGTTGAAGCTGGCCTCTGAGCTGCGTAATGAGTTCTGCATTCAGGTGACGGGCACCGTGCGTGCGCGTGACGAGAAAAACATCAACGCCGATATGGCGACCGGTGCTATCGAAGTGCTGGCGTCCGATCTGGTGATTATCAATCGCGCAGAAGCGTTGCCGCTGGACTCCAACCACGTCAACACCGAAGAAGCGCGTCTTAAATACCGCTACCTGGATCTGCGTCGCCCGGAGATGGCTCAGCGCCTGAAAACCCGTGCGAAAATCACCAGCCTGGTGCGTCGCTTTATGGATGACCACGGTTTCCTCGATATCGAAACCCCGATGCTGACCAAAGCCACGCCGGAAGGCGCGCGCGACTACCTGGTGCCATCCCGCGTCCATAAGGGCAAATTCTACGCGCTGCCACAGTCACCACAGCTGTTCAAGCAGCTGCTGATGATGTCCGGCTTCGACCGCTACTATCAGATCGTGAAATGCTTCCGCGATGAAGATCTGCGTGCAGACCGTCAGCCAGAATTTACCCAGATCGATGTGGAAACCTCCTTCATGACCGCCGAGCAGGTGCGTGAGGTGATGGAAGCCCTGGTGCGTAGCCTGTGGAACGACGTGAAAGGCGTTGAGCTGGGCGATTTCCCAATCATGACCTTCGCGGAAGCCGAGCGTCGCTACGGCTCCGACAAACCAGACCTGCGTAACCCGATGGAGCTGGTGGACGTGGCAGACCTGGTGAAAGCCGTTGAGTTTGCGGTCTTTGCTGGTCCGGCTAACGATCCGAAAGGCCGCGTGGCTGCCCTGCGCGTACCGGGCGGTGCTGCGCTGAGCCGTAAGCAGATTGACGACTACGGCAACTTCATCAAGATCTACGGTGCGAAGGGTCTGGCCTATATTAAAGTAACCGAGCGTGCTAAAGGTCTGGAAGGCATTACCAGCCCTGTTGCGAAATTCCTGAATGCGGACATCGTGGAAGCTATTCTGGAGCGCACCGGCGCGCAGGACGGCGACATGATCTTCTTCGGCGCAGACAACAAGAAAGTCGTTGCGGATGCGATGGGCGCGCTGCGTCTGAAGCTCGGCAAAGACCTGAACCTGACCGATGAAAGCAAATGGGCGCCGCTGTGGGTGATCGACTTCCCGATGTTTGAAGACGACGGTGAAGGCGGCCTGACCGCGATGCACCACCCGTTCACCTCGCCAAAAGACATGACGGCGGCGGAACTGAAGGCTGCACCGGAAGATGCGGTAGCGAATGCCTACGATATGGTTATCAACGGCTACGAAGTGGGCGGCGGCTCCGTGCGTATTCACAGCGGTGAAATGCAGCAGACCGTGTTCGGCATTCTGGGCATTAACGAGCAGGAGCAGCGCGAGAAGTTTGGCTTCCTGCTGGACGCCCTGAAATACGGTACGCCTCCGCACGCGGGTCTGGCCTTTGGTCTTGACCGTCTGACCATGCTGCTGACCGGCACCGACAACATCCGTGATGTTATCGCCTTCCCGAAAACCACCGCAGCGGCGTGTCTGATGACTGAAGCGCCAAGCTTTGCCAACCCGGCCGCGCTGGCTGAGCTGGGCATTGAGGTGGTGAAGAAGGAAGAGAAAAACTGATATGGCATATAAGCGTCCCGTTTCGGTTCTGGTGGTCATTTATGCAGAAGACTCGAAGCGGGTGCTGATGTTGCAGCGGCGCGACGATCCGGATTTCTGGCAGTCGGTTACCGGCAGTCTGGAAGAGGGGGAGTCCGCGCCGCAGGCCGCCGCGCGTGAAGTAAAGGAAGAGGTCGCCATTGACGTTGCTCGCGAGCAACTGACCCTGAAGGACTGTCAGCGCACGGTGGAGTTTGAAATTTTTAGCCATTTACGTCATCGCTATGCACCGGGAATTGAGCGCAATACGGAATCGTGGTTCTGCCTTGCGCTTCCCCATGAGCGGGAGATCGTGTTCACGGAACACCTGACCTACCGCTGGGTGGATGCGGCGGATGCCGCTGCACTGACCAAGTCATGGAGCAACCGGCAGGCGATAGAAGAATTTGTAATTAACGCTGCCTGAGAAGGCGCGATTTTTGGAGAACTTTTTATGGCAGGTCATAGTAAGTGGGCCAACACCAAACACCGTAAAGCGGCACAGGATGCCAAACGCGGTAAAATCTTTACCAAAATCATTCGTGAGCTGGTAACAGCGGCGCGTCTGGGTGGCGGCGATCCGGCCTCTAACCCACGTCTGCGCGCGGCGGTGGATAAAGCCCTGTCCAACAACATGACGCGAGACACCCTGAACCGTGCAATCGCACGTGGCGTGGGCGGTGATGAAGACGCGAACATGGAAACCATCATTTATGAAGGTTACGGTCCTGGCGGTACGGCGGTGATGGTAGAGTGCCTGTCCGACAACCGTAACCGTACCGTCGCGGAAGTGCGCCACGCGTTCACCAAAACCGGTGGTAATCTGGGCACTGACGGTTCCGTTGCTTACCTGTTCAGCAAAAAAGGCGTCATCTCCTTCGAGAAAGGCGACGAAGATGCGATCATGGAAGCGGCGCTGGAAGCCGGTGCGGAAGACGTTGTGACCTACGACGACGGCGCTATCGATGTCTACACCGCATGGGAAGAGATGGGTGCCGTGCGCGATGCGCTGGAAGCGGCAGGTCTGAAAGCGGATAACGCTGAAGTGTCCATGATCCCTTCCACAAAAGCGGACATGGATGCAGAAACCGCACCGAAACTGCTGCGTCTGATCGACATGCTCGAAGACTGCGACGACGTGCAGGAAGTGTATCACAACGGTGAAATCTCTGATGAGGTTGCAGCGACTCTCTAATGAGAGCCTGTAAACCGTTTACGGGAGACGCGTGATGTCGATTATCCTCGGGATTGACCCCGGCTCACGCGTCACCGGGTATGGCGTTATCCGTCAGGTGGGACGCCAGCTAACCTACCTCGGCAGCGGCTGTATTCGTACCAAAGTGGACGATCTGCCGTCGCGCCTGAAGCTCATTTATGCGGGCGTGTCGGAGATCATCACCCAGTTTCAGCCGGACTTTTTCGCCATCGAGCAGGTCTTTATGGCGAAGAACGCTGACTCGGCGTTAAAGCTCGGGCAGGCGCGCGGCGTGGCGATAGTTGCCGCCGTGAACCAGGACCTGCCAGTGTTTGAATACGCGGCCCGTCAGGTTAAGCAGACGGTGGTGGGCATAGGTAGCGCGGAGAAAAGCCAGGTGCAGCACATGGTGCGTACCCTGCTGAAGCTCCCGGCGAACCCGCAGGCCGACGCCGCCGATGCGCTGGCCATTGCGATTACCCACTGCCACGTCAGCCAGAACGCGATGCAAATGAGTGAGTCGCGGCTCAATCTGGCGCGAGGCAGATTACGATAATGACAAATCAGGCTGGATGTTTATCCAGCCTTTTTTTATTATGTCGGCAGTTAATTTCATCCAGAACGCAGGAGCGTCACGTGATAGGCAGACTCAGAGGCATCATCATTGAAAAACAACCCCCGTTAGTGCTGCTGGAAGTGGGTGGCGTGGGCTATGAAGTCCATATGCCGATGACCTGCTTCTACGAGTTGCCGGAGGCGGGCAAAGAGGCGGTTGTCTTTACCCAGTTTGTGGTGCGTGAGGACGCTCAGCTGCTGTACGGATTCAATAACAAACAGGAACGCACCCTGTTCCGCGAATTAATCAAAACCAACGGCGTCGGGCCCAAGCTGGCGCTGGCGATTCTGTCCGGTATGTCAGCGCCACAGTTTGTGAATGCCGTTGAGCGCGAAGATCCGGCTGCGTTAATTAAACTTCCGGGCATCGGCAAGAAAACCGCCGAGCGCCTGATTGTCGAGATGAAGGACCGCTTTAAAGGTTTGCATGGCGATCTGTTCACTCCGGCGGCCGATCTGGTGCTGACTTCACCGGGCGGGCCAGCGACGGATGATGATGCCGAGCAGGAAGCGGTTGCCGCGCTGGTGGCGCTGGGCTATAAACCTCAGGAGGCCAGCCGTATGGTGAGTAAAGTTGCCAAACCGGATGCCAGCAGTGAAACTCTGATTCGTGAAGCGCTGCGCGCTGCATTGTGAGGTAAAGGATGATTGAAGCAGACCGCCTGGTATCGGCAGGCACCATTCAGCCAGATGACGTGGTGGATCGCGCGATCCGTCCAAAACTGCTGGATGAGTACATTGGCCAGCCGCAGGTTCGTTCTCAGATGGAGATTTTCATCCAGGCGGCAAAGCTGCGCGGCGATGCGCTCGATCACCTGCTGATTTTTGGTCCGCCGGGGTTAGGTAAAACCACCCTGGCGAATATCGTCGCCAACGAAATGGGCGTTAACCTGCGTACCACCTCCGGCCCGGTGCTGGAGAAAGCAGGGGACCTGGCGGCGATGCTGACCAACCTCGAACCGCATGACGTGCTGTTTATCGATGAAATCCACCGCCTGTCCCCGGTGGTGGAGGAAGTGCTCTATCCGGCGATGGAGGATTACCAGCTGGATATCATGATCGGCGAAGGCCCGGCCGCGCGCTCGATCAAAATCGATCTGCCACCGTTTACCCTGATTGGTGCCACGACCCGCGCCGGCTCGCTGACCTCACCGCTACGCGACCGTTTTGGTATCGTGCAGCGTCTGGAGTTTTATCAGGTGCCCGACCTTCAGCATATTGTGGGGCGCAGCGCGCGCTACATGGGGCTGGATATGAGCGAAGAGGGAGCGTTTGAAGTGGCAAAACGTTCCCGCGGTACGCCGCGTATCGCCAACCGCCTGCTGCGTCGCGTGCGTGATTTTGCCGAGGTGAAGCACGATGGCACCATTTCGGCTGACATTGCTGCGCAGGCGCTGGATATGCTGAACGTTGATGCCGAAGGCTTTGACTATATGGACCGTAAGCTGCTGCTGGCGGTGCTGGATAAGTTCTTTGGCGGGCCGGTGGGGTTGGATAACCTGGCGGCGGCAATTGGCGAAGAGCGTGAGACTATCGAGGACGTGCTGGAGCCGTATCTAATCCAGCAGGGCTTCTTGCAGCGTACCCCGCGTGGTCGTATGGCGACGGTGCGGGCGTGGAATCATTTCGGCATTACGCCGCCCGCGATGCCGTAAGTAGCGATTAATGGTAGCCCCGGTAAGCGAAGCGCCACCGGGGACATGCTGACTACTGCGCGGTTTTTTTCATCATACTGAAAATAAACAACACCGCCGCGCACAATACCACCGACGGCCCCGCTGGCGTGTCATAAAACGCCGAGAAGGTTAATCCGCCCGTCACTGCGATCATCCCGATTATCACCGCGATACCGGCCATTTGCTCCGGCGTACGCGCAAAACGACGCGCCGTGGCGGCAGGGATTATCAACAGCGACGTGATGATCAGCGCGCCAACAAATTTCATCGCCACCCCGATGGTTAACGCCGTCACCAGCATCAAGAGCAGCTTCACGCGCTGAAGCTTCACGCCGTCGACAAAGGCCAGATCGGGGCTGACGGTCATTGCCAGTAAATTCCGCCACTGCCACAGCAGGATCCCGAGTACCACCACCACGCCAATGGCAATGGAAATCAGATCTTCGGGCGTGACGGCCAGCAGATCGCCGAACAGATAGGCCATCAGGTCTACGCGTATGTTTGACATCAGGCTCACCACCACCAGGCCCAGCGACAAGGCGCTGTGCGCCATAATGCCGAGCAGGGTATCAATTGCCAGATGAGGGCGTTTTTCCAGCCAGACCAGACCGGCGGCCAGCAGCAGCGTGACGACAATCACCGCATAAAACGGGTTTACGTCCAGCAACAAACCAAACGCGACACCCAGCAATGACGCATGGGCCAGCGTATCGCCGAAATAGGACATTCTGCGCCAGACGACAAACGAGCCGAGTGGACCCGCGGCGCAGGCAAGCATAATCCCGGCCAGCCAGCCGGGCAGTAACAGTTCAATCATGAGTGTCCATTTCCCCGACGCAGGACAATTCGTCCCTGTAAATCATGGCGGTGATTGTGATTATGGCGATAGATGCCCAGCTGTTCGGCGCCACGATGGCCAAACATGGAGATAAATTCGGGATGCATTGACACCACTTCCGGCGTGCCGGAACAACAGATGTGATGGTTCAGGCACAGCACTTCGTCGGTTTTGGCCATTACCAGATGCAGATCGTGGGAGACCATCAGCACCGCGCAGTTAAGCTCCCGACGGAGCTGGTCGATAAGATCGTACAGCGCAACCTGACCGTTGACGTCGACACCCTGCGTCGGCTCGTCCAGGACCAGCAGCTGAGGGCTGCTGAGCAGGGCGCGGGCAAGCAATACGCGCTGGGTTTCACCGCCCGACAGCTTTTGCAAAGGCGCCTCAACAAGATGTCCCGCCTGAACGCGTTTTAGCGCCGGTAGGATATCCGCTTTACGCGTACCGGGACGGAGACGCAGGAAGCGGCTCACCGTCAGGGGCAGGGTGGCATCAAGATGTAATTTTTGCGGCACATAGCCGATACGCAATTTGTCCTCGCGGACGATAACACCTGCGTCAGGGGCTACCAGGCCTAATACGACGCGCACCAGCGTCGATTTGCCTGCACCGTTAGGGCCGAGCAGCGTGAGTATTTTGCCGGGCTTCAGATTCAGCGACACGTCAGAAAGGACGCGGCGCTGGCCGAATGAGACCGAAACATTTTCAAGAGAAACTAAAGTCGTCATGTCAATTTAAGCTTGCAGAAGTCATCGAATGTTATAATATCACATTCCACGCATTCATTACGATGATTAGTCGCATTATGTTACAGAAAAATACGCTTCTTTTCGCAGCTTTATCCGCTGCTCTTTGGGGGACAACAGCACAAGATGTTAACGCTGCCGTTGTCGCTTCGCTTAAACCACTTGGCTTTATCGCCGCTGCCATCGCCGACGGTGTGACGGACACAGAGGTTCTTCTGCCTGACGGGGCCTCCGAGCATGATTATTCTCTGCGTCCGTCTGATGTAAAACGCTTACAGAACGCGGACTTAGTCGTCTGGATTGGTCCTGAGATGGAAGCGTTCATGCAGAAATCCGCTAAACAGGTCCCTGCGGAGAAACAGGTGACGATTGGTGAGCTGTCCGCTGTGAAACCGTTGCTGATGAAAGGGGCTGAGGACGAGGGCGACGAACACGACCACGACCATGCTCATGGCGAAAAAGGTGACGACCATCACCATCACGGTGAATACAACATGCATCTCTGGCTCTCCCCAGAGATAGCGCGGCTTACAGCGGTTGCAATCCACGACAAATTAGTGGAACTTATGCCGCAAAGTCGAATCAAACTCGACGCCAACCTGAAGGATTTTGAGGCTCAATTAGCTGCAACCGACAAACAGGTAGGTAACGAGCTCGCACCGCTTAAAGGAAAAGGGTACTTCGTTTTTCATGATGCCTACGGGTATTACGAGAAACATTACGGTCTGACCCCATTGGGGCATTTTACCGTCAACCCTGAAATTCAGCCTGGTGCGCAGCGTTTACATGAAATCAGAACACAGTTGGTTGAGCAAAAAGCGACATGCGTTTTTGCTGAGCCACAGTTCAGGCCAGCGGTCGTAGAAGCCGTGGCCAGGGGAACATCCGTGCGCATGGGAACCCTTGACCCGCTAGGTACGAACATCCAGTTGAGCAAAGCGAGCTATTCGCAGTTCCTCAGCCAACTGGCGAATCAGTATGCGAGCTGCCTGAAAGGAGATTAACGAGGAAGTGAATACGTGCAACAGATAGCCCGCTCTGTCGCCCTGGCATTTAACAATCTGCCTCGACCCCACCGCGTTATGCTGGGGTCGCTTACAGTTCTCACGTTAGCGGTCGCCGTCTGGCGGCCCTATGTTTACCACCCGAGTTCTGCCCCTATTATTAAAACCATCGAACTGGAGAAGAGCGAGATCCGCTCTCTGCTGCCTGAGGCCAGCGAGCCTATCGATCAGGCCGCACAGGAAGATGAAGCTATTCCCCAGGATGAGCTGGATGACAAGATCCAGAATGAAACCGGCATTCATGAATATGTTGTTTCTACTGGCGATACGCTGAGCAGCGTCCTGAACCAGTACGGTATCGACATGGGCAACATTAGCCAGCTTGCCGCATCCGATAAAGAGCTGCGTAACCTGAAAATTGGTCAGCAGCTTTCCTGGACCTTAACGCCCGACGGCGATCTGCAACGTCTGACCTGGGAGATGTCCCGTCGCGAAACCCGTACCTACGATCGCACCGCAAACGGTTTCAAAATGACCAGTGAAATGCAGCAGGGCGACTGGGTTAACAGCGTGATGAAAGGGACCGTCGGCGGCAGCTTTGTTTCCAGTGCCCGCGATGCTGGCCTGACCAGCGCTGAAATCAGCTCGGTGATCAAAGCCATGCAGTGGCAGATGGATTTCCGCAAACTGAAAAAAGGCGATCAGTTCTCTGTCCTGATGTCCCGCGAAATGCTGGACGGTAAGCGCGAGCAGAGCCAGCTGGTGGGTGTTCGTCTGCGTTCAGACGGCAAAGACTACTACGCCATTCGCGCGGAAGACGGTAAGTTCTATGACCGCAGCGGTACGGGCCTGGCAAAAGGCTTCCTGCGTTTCCCAACGGCGAAACAGTTCCGTGTCTCCTCCAACTTTAACCCGCGTCGTCTGAACCCGGTAACGGGTCGCGTAGCGCCGCACCGTGGCGTTGACTTCGCCATGCCGCAGGGCACGCCAGTGCTGGCGGTAGGGGATGGTGAAGTGGTCATGGCGAAACGCAGCGGTGCTGCTGGCTATTACGTTGCTATTCGTCACGGTCGCACGTACACCACCCGCTACATGCACCTGCGTAAACTGCTGGTCAAACCGGGCCAGAAGGTGAAACGTGGCGATCGCATCGCGCTGTCTGGTAACACCGGCCGGTCGACGGGCCCGCACCTGCACTACGAAGTGTGGATCAACCAGCAGGCGGTTAACCCGCTGACGGCGAAACTGCCGCGCACCGAAGGGCTGACCGGGAAAGATCGCAAAGATTACCTGGCGCAGGTGAAAGAGGTGATGCCACAGCTGCGCTTCGACTAAGCTAACACCCTCAAAAATAAGCCGGCGTCAGTGTGCGCCGGCTTTTTCTTTTGTACGCGGACGGCTGCCTCGCTACACTATCTGAATATATTTTTGCGTCACCAGACCCTGGAACCCGCATGGAAACCAAAAAAAACAATATTGAGTACATTCCCGAGTTTGAAAAATCCTTTCGCCACCCGCGTAACTGGGGCGCCTGGCTTGGCGTATACGCGTTTGCTGGCATGGCGTTGCTACCTGCTTCCCTCCGCGATCCGGTGCTCGGCAATGTGGGGCGCCTGGCAGGGCGCTTAGGTAAAAGCGCACGCCGCCGGGCGCAAATAAACCTTCTGTACTGTTTTCCGGATAAAAGCGACGCTGAACGCGAAGCAATCATTGATGACATGTATACCACCGCGCCACAGGCCATGGCGATGATGGCGGAACTGGCGCTAAAAGGGCCGGAAAAGATCGTCGACCGCGTTGACTGGAAAGGGCTGGAAATCATCGACGAGATGCGTCGCAATGATGAAAAAGTGATTTTCCTGGTGCCGCACGGTTGGGGGGTCGACATTCCGGCAATGTTAATGGCATCGCAGGGCCAGAAAATGGCGGCGATGTTCCATAATCAGGGAAACAAAATCTACGATTTCGTCTGGAATACCGTGCGCCGTCGCTTTGGCGGACGTCTGCACGCCCGAAACGATGGCATTAAGCCTTTCATTCAGTCGGTACGTCAGGGTTACTGGGGCTACTATCTGCCCGATCAGGACCATGGTCCTGAGCACAGCGAGTTTGTCGATTTCTTCGCGACCTATAAAGCTACGCTACCCGCGATTGGTCGCCTGATGAAAGTCTGCCGCGCCCGCGTGATCCCGCTGTTCCCGGTTTATGACGGTAAAACGCATCGCCTGAGCATTGAGGTACGTCCGCCGATGGATGATCTGCAGACCGCGGACGATCGCACCATTGCACGCCGCATGAATGAAGAGGTGGAAGTGCTGGTGGGGCCACATAAGGAGCAATATACGTGGATCCTGAAGTTGCTCAAAACGCGTAAACCTGGCGAAACAGAGCCGTACAAGCGTAAGGAGCTTTTCCCGAAGAAATAGGAAACCTTCACCCCTCTCCCCTTAGGGGAGAGGGGATCGGAGCTTACTCTACGGTCAGTACGCGGGTGGTATTGGTTGAGCCGATGGTGCTCATCACGTCACCCTGCGTCACGATAACGATATCACCGGATACCAGATAACCTTTGTCGCGCAGCAGGTTCACAGCATCGTGCGCGGCGGCCACACCGTCATTGGTGCTGTCGAAGTAGACTGGCGTCACGCCGCGATACAGCGCCGTCAGGTTCAGCGTACGCTCGTGACGGGACATGGCGAAGATCGGCAGACCGGAGCTGATGCGAGACGTCATTAGCGCGGTACGGCCAGATTCGGTCATGGTGATGATCGCCGTGACCCCTTTCAGGTGGTTGGCTGCGTACATCGCGGACATCGCAATCGCTTCTTCCACATTGTCGAACTGGATATCCAGGCGGTGCTTGGAGACGTTAATGCTTGGGATCTTCTCCGCACCCAGGCAGACGCGCGCCATGGCGGCCACGGTTTCCGCCGGATACTGACCCGCAGCGGTTTCTGCTGACAGCATCACCGCGTCAGTACCATCCAGCACGGCGTTCGCCACGTCCATGACTTCCGCACGGGTTGGCATTGGGTTGGTGATCATGGATTCCATCATCTGGGTGGCGGTGATCACCGCGCGGTTCAGCTGACGCGCGCGACGGATCAGCGCTTTCTGGATACCGACCAGTTCAGGGTCGCCAATTTCCACGCCCAGATCACCACGGGCAACCATCACCACGTCAGACGCCAGGATCACGTCGTTCATCGCGTCCTGATCGCAGACCGCTTCAGCGCGTTCCACTTTCGCAACGATTTTCGCATCGCAGCCTGCATCACGCGCCAGGCGGCGAGCATAGTTCAGATCTTCGCCGCAGCGGGGGAAGGAGACGGCCAGATAATCCACGCCGATCTGCGCTGCGGTCACGATATCCGCTTTGTCTTTATCGGTCAGCGCTTCGGCAGACAGGCCACCGCCGAGTTTGTTGATGCCTTTGTTGTTGGAGAGCGGGCCGCCGACGGTCACTTCGGTGAACACCTTCATACCCTGAACTTCCAGCACTTTCAGCTGTACGCGTCCGTCGTCCAGCAGCAGGATGTCGCCAGGCACAACGTCAGCAGGCAGACCTTTGTAGTCGATACCCACTTTTTCCTTATCGCCTTCGCCTTTGCTCAGGTTGGCATCCAGCAGGAATTTATCGCCGATGTTGAGGAAGACTTTGCCTTCTTTAAAGGTCGATACGCGGATTTTTGGACCTTGCAGGTCACCGAGGATAGCAACATGGCGGCCCAGTTTAGCTGCGATTTCACGCACTTTGTCGGCACGTAATTTATGGTCTTCTGGCGTACCGTGAGAGAAGTTCATGCGCACCACGTTGGCACCCGCGGCGATAATCTTTTCGAGGTTATTATCGCGGTCGGTGGCCGGGCCTAGGGTGGTGACGATCTTGGTTCTGCGAAGCCTTCTGGACATGTAATACTCCGTTGACTGAAACAACTTTGGTGTTGCGTGAACATAGAATCGGCCTTCATCTATCGCAAGGCAGTAGCGAGGGGACCGAATGCCGTAAATCGTACATCGTCGTTATTAGGGAACATCGCTCTTTATAAGCAATTCTTTATCAAAACGCGATTCTTTCAGGGCTTCCTTGACCCGCTTCAAGTTATCCCGGAATTTTGCGCCCCGGCGTAAAGTAAAACCGGTCGCCAGCACGTCGATGACCGTCAGCTGCGCCAGGCGGGAGACCATCGGCATGTACATGTCGGTGTCTTCCGGTACGTCCAGGGTAATGGCGAGCGTTGCTTCCCGGGCCAGCGGCGTACCTGCCGTCGTCAGGGCGATGACCATCGCATCGTTGTCACGCGCGAGTTGCGCCAGCTCCACCTGGCTCTTGGTGCGGCCCGTATGGGAGATGAGTACCACGACATCATCTTCGCTACAATTCATACAGCTCATGCGTTGCAGCACAATGTCATCGGAGTAAATCACCGGCACGTTAAAGCGAAAGAACTTATTCATGGCGTCATGCGCCACGGCGGCGGACGAGCCAAGGCCAAAGAAGGCAATCCGTTTGGCCTGCGTAAGAAGATCGACCGCGCGATTCACTGAACTCATGTCCAGAGACTGGCGAACATGGTCGAGCGTGGCCATTGCCGATTCAAATATTTTTGCGGTGTAAGCATCAACACTGTCGTCTTCATCTACATTGCGATTAACATACGGGGTACCGTTTGCCAGACTTTGTGCCAGATGCAGTTTAAAATCAGGAAAGCCGCGGGTGTCCAGACTACGACAGAATCGATTGACCGTCGGTTCGCTGACGCCCGATTCCTGTGCCAGAGCGGCGATGCTTGAATGAATCGCCTGAGCGGGCGCGGCGAGAATAACTTCGGCCACTTTGCGCTCGGATTTGCTAAGGTGTTCCAGTTGAAACTGGATTTTTTCCAGCATGTTCATTGTTAACAAGACGCTCATGAGGGCATAAACGATTTCATAGAGATGAAACCTTGATTCGATTTAGCCGATATTACCCCCGGGACACCCGAAAGGGTAATCGTCGACAAGAAATGTTGTTGTTTTTTTTCATTACTTGATCGACGTCGGGTTTTGCTCTGACCCTGTTGCGCAAAGAATCGACGTTTGTTGCGTCACCAGACGGGCGTAATGGCCCGCGCGACGAAAAATCACCGTATCGCACGCGTCGTTAAGCGCTAATGGTTTCAGGAAACGCGTAAAAGCAGTACAGTGCATTGTAATAAAATTACAACGATACCTGGCAGAGTACCAGGAGATCTAACTGAGGAGAATGACATGGCGGTAACGCAAACAGCCCAGGCATGTGACCTGGTCATTTTCGGCGCGAAAGGCGATCTTGCACGCCGAAAATTGCTGCCTTCCCTGTATCAGCTCGAAAAAGCGGGCCAGATCCATCCCGATACCCGAATCCTTGGGGTAGGGCGCGCCGACTGGGATAAGGAGGCTTATACCAAAGTCGTGCGCGAGGCGCTCGAAACCTTCATGAAAGAGAAAATCGATGAAAGCCTTTGGGATAAGCTGAGCGGGCGTCTCGATTTCTGCAATCTGGACGTCAACGATGTAAGCGCCTTTACCCGTCTGGGTGAAATGCTGGACCAGGAAAATCGCGTCACCATTAACTATTTCGCCATGCCGCCAAGCACCTTCGGCGCCATCTGCAAAGGTCTGGGCGAAGCGAAGCTGAACGCCAAACCGGCGCGCGTGGTGATGGAGAAGCCGCTGGGTACGTCGCTTGCAACCTCGCGTGAAATCAACGACCAGGTGGGCGAGTTCTTTGAGGAGTGTCAGGTTTACCGTATTGACCACTATCTGGGTAAAGAGACGGTTCTGAACCTGCTGGCGCTGCGTTTTGCCAACTCCTTGTTTGTGAACAACTGGGACAACCGCACTATCGACCACGTGGAAATTACCGTGGCGGAAGAGGTGGGCATCGAAGGCCGCTGGGGCTACTTCGACCAGGCCGGCCAGATGCGTGACATGATCCAGAACCACCTGCTGCAAATTCTGTGCATGATTGCCATGTCTCCACCGTCAGATCTGACGGCCGACAGCATTCGTGACGCCAAAGTGAAAGTGCTGAAATCACTGCGCCGTATTGACCGCTCCAACGTGCGTGAGAAAACCGTGCGCGGCCAGTACACCGCAGGTTTTGCCCAGGGGAAAAAAGTCCCTGGCTATCTGGAAGAAGAGGGCGCGAACAAGTCCAGCAACACCGAGACGTTTGTGGCGATCCGCGTGGATATCGACGACTGGCGCTGGGCCGGCGTGCCGTTCTACCTGCGTACCGGGAAACGTCTGCCGGCAAAATGTTCCGAAGTGGTGGTCTACTTCAAAAATCCGGAACTGAACCTGTTCAAAGAATCCTGGCAGGAACTGCCGCAGAACAAACTGACCATCCGTTTACAGCCGGACGAGGGTGTGGATATTCAGATCCTGAACAAAGTGCCGGGTCTTGATCACAAACACAACCTGCAAACCACCAAGCTCGACCTGAGTTACTCTGAAACTTTCAACCAGACGCATCTGGCCGATGCTTACGAGCGTCTGCTGCTGGAAACCATGCGTGGTATCCAGGCGCTGTTCGTCCGCCGCGATGAAGTGGAAGAGGCGTGGAAGTGGGTGGACTCAATCACCGAAGCGTGGGCAGCCGACCAGGACGCGCCAAAACCGTATCAGGCGGGAACATGGGGACCTGTCGCCTCCGTTGCGATGATCACCCGTGATGGCCGCTCCTGGAACGAGTTTGAATAACCCCTATCTCTAGCCCAAAGGTGTTATTTTACCGGTAACATGATCTAACACAGCAAGTGGCATAATTTTTAATCTTTTAAGCTCCGCGTGGATTCACCCGCGGAGCTTTTTTTATTACACTCCCTTCAGACATTTTGCCCCTGTGCTCCGGATATCAGGCGTTTCAGCGTTGTTAACAACCGTCAGAAACTGTGTAAACTCCCGAGCCTGGACAGATAAATTAGAGGAGCTTTTATGAATCCGACATTGTTACGCGTAACACAACGCATCGTTGAACGCTCGAAAGAGACCCGTGCTGCCTACCTTGCCCGCATCGAACAGGCGAAGAGTGAAACGGTACATCGCTCACAGCTGGCCTGCGGGAATCTGGCCCACGGCTTTGCCGCCTGCCAGCCTGGTGATAAAGACGCGCTGAAAAGCATGCTGCGTAACAATATCGCCATCATTACCTCCTATAACGACATGCTTTCAGCCCACCAGCCGTATGAGGTTTACCCGTCTATCATCCGCAATGCGCTGCACAGCGTGAACGCGGTGGGCCAGGTTGCAGGCGGCGTGCCGGCCATGTGTGATGGCGTGACTCAGGGACAGGACGGTATGGAGCTGTCTCTGTTGAGCCGCGAAGTGATCGCCATGTCGGCGGCAGTGGGCCTCTCTCACAATATGTTTGATGGCGCGCTCTACCTGGGCGTATGCGACAAAATCGTCCCGGGGCTGGTGATGGCCGCGCTGTCGTTTGGCCATCTGCCAGCGATTTTTGTGCCGTCAGGCCCGATGGCAAGCGGTCTGCCAAACAAGGAAAAAGTCCGTATCCGCCAGCTGTATGCCGAAGGAAAAGCGGACCGTCAGGCGCTGCTGGAAGCGGAAGCCGCGTCCTATCACGCGCCGGGCACCTGTACGTTCTACGGTACGGCTAACACCAACCAGATGGTGGTGGAGTTTATGGGGATGCAGCTGCCGGGCTCGTCGTTCATCCAGCCGGATGCGCCACTGCGTAAAGCGCTGACCGAAGCCGCAGCCCGTCAGGTGACGCGCCTGACCGGTAACGGCAACGAGTGGATGCCAATGGGCAAAATGGTCGATGAAAAAGTCATCGTCAACGGGATTGTCGCCCTGCTGGCGACCGGCGGTTCAACCAACCATACCATGCACCTTGTCGCGATGGCGCGCGCGGCGGGCATTCTGATCAACTGGGATGACTTCTCCGATATCTCCTCCGTGGTACCGCTGATGGCGCGTCTGTACCCGAACGGTCCGGCGGACATCAACCACTTCCAGGCCGCGGGCGGCGTGCCGGTGCTGATGCGCGAGCTGCTGAAAGGCGGCCTGCTGCATGAGGATGTCAACACGGTGGCGGGCTTTGGCCTGCATCGCTATACCCTTGAGCCGTGGCTGAACAACGGTGAGCTGGACTGGCGCGAGGGGGCGAGCAACTCGCTCGATCCTCAGGTTATCGCGACCTTCGAACAGCCGTTCTCTCCTCACGGCGGCACCAAAGTGCTGAGCGGTAACCTTGGGCGTGCCGTAATGAAAACTTCTGCCGTGCCGGAAGAGAATCAGGTTATCGAAGCCCCGGCGGTGGTGTTTGAAAGCCAGCACGACGTTTTACCTGCCTTCGACGCGGGTCTGCTTGATAAAGACTGCGTAGTCGTGGTGCGTCATCAGGGACCAAAAGCGAACGGGATGCCAGAATTACATAAACTTATGCCGCCGCTTGGTGTATTATTGGACCGCCGTTTCAAAATTGCGCTGGTGACCGATGGACGCCTCTCGGGGGCATCCGGTAAAGTGCCTTCAGCGATTCATGTCACCCCGGAAGCCTACGACGGCGGCCTGCTGGCGAAAGTCCATGATGGAGACATGATCCGCGTTAACGGTCAGACAGGCGAGTTAACCCTGCTGGTGGACGAAGCAGAGCTGGCGGCGCGTCAGCCATATATTCCTGACCTGAGCGCATCCCGCGTGGGTACCGGACGCGAAATGTTTGGTGCGTTGCGTGAGAAACTCTCTGGTGCGGAGCAGGGCGCAACCTGTATTACGTTTTAAGACGACTTGATTTTAACGATCTGGCGAGAGAAAACTCTGATGAAAAACTGGAAAACAAGTGCAGAAGCAATCCTGACTACTGGCCCTGTCGTGCCGGTTATTGTGGTAAACAAACTGGAGCACGCTGTCCCAATGGCGAAGGCGCTGGTTGCGGGTGGCGTTCGTGTTCTGGAAGTGACCCTGCGTACTGCCTGTGCGATGGATGCGATTCGCGCTATCGCCAAAGAAGTGCCGGAAGCGATCATCGGTGCTGGTACGGTTCTGAATGCGCAGCAGCTGGCGGAAGTGACCGAAGCGGGCGCACAGTTTGCCATCAGCCCGGGCCTGACCGAGCCGCTGCTGAAAGCCGCAACCGAAGGTACTATTCCGCTGATCCCGGGTATCAGCACCGTTTCTGAACTGATGCTGGGCATGGACTACGGCCTGAAAGAGTTTAAATTCTTCCCGGCTGAAGCGAACGGCGGCACCAAAGCGTTGCAGGCGATTGCAGGCCCATTCTCCCAGGTGCGTTTCTGCCCAACGGGTGGCATCTCTCCGGCCAACTACCGCGACTACCTGGCGCTGAAAAGCGTGCTGTGCATCGGTGGCTCCTGGCTGGTTCCGGCGGATGCGCTGGAAGCAGGCGACTGGGATCGCATTACTAAACTGGCTCGCGAAGCGGTAGAAGGCGCGAAACAGTAACAAATGCTCAATGCATAAAGCAGGCCCTCTGGCCTGATGCTGGTCACTTTATGTGACCAGCATGTATAAGTTCTTCTTCTTCTCCCCACAAACATTTTTAATATCCCTAACCCCAGGCGTATCATTCTTCATTATTAAATAATCCCTCACTTATATATTTGATGAATAATTCATTCTTAATTTATCTGTGATGAGATTGCCTGGGCTCTTTTTATTTATTCTGTGAATAATATTACTTCCTTTGAGTCAATTCAACTTGAGGTTGGGTATTTTAATAGGAAAGCGATAGGTGTATTGTTTTTAATAAACGGAATGTTTGTTAAAAGGATAGATAATAATGTCAGGGGAATCTGAGGTGGCTCAACGGTGGGACACGTTAAACAGATATTTATTGTATTTCCCGCGTAGCAAAAATGTTATTTCTGATGTTCATTCTTTTACAGGAAAAGAGATATTAAGCGAGCCTTATCGCTATACCATTCGCTTTACCAGTCCGGATCAAAACATTGCCATTAATGCTGTTCTTAATCAAAGGGCTGAGTTTATTCTGCGTGCACCCAATCTGGAAGCCTCATGGCATGGGCAAACCTCCTGGCTGCCGGTTCGCCAGATTAATGGCACGATCACCCAATTTTCCCGGCTGATGTCTTCAGGTGACGAAGCACTGTATGAATGCGTGCTGGAGCATGAGCTGGCGCTGCTGGATCAAAATTACCGTTCTGCGGTTTACATGAACATGACAGTCCCGGAGCTCGTTACAAAGCTGATGAAGGACAGTGGTCACTTTGACGGCTACAACATTGATTTTGACCAACTGAGCCACAGTTATCCACGACGGGAAATGATCGTTCAGTGGAAAGAAACCGATTTGCGGTTCATCCGTCGGCTGCTGGCAGAGATAGGGATCTGGTTCCGTTTTGAGAATCACAACAAAGTGAAAACGGAAACCGTCGTTATTTTTGGGGATTCTGCGCGTCGTTACAACTTCAGCGACAAACAGATGCCTTATGTCCGACATTCAGGCATGACCAGTTATAACGAATACATCACCGATCTGGAGGAGCAGCACGGCCTGATCCCAAAAAATGTGTTGGTTCGCACCTATAACTACCGTGACCCGCAATCGCCGCAGACGGATAAGACCGTTAAAACGAGCGATATTCCCGAAGGTGTAACGACAGGCCAACACTATCACTATGCCGATCACTATCTTGCTGCGGGGGATTTTCACGGTGAAGAGGCGGAAACCGCCGCATTTTACGCCCGTCTGCGTTATGAACGCCTGTTGAACGGACAGAGTATTCTGGGGGCGACAACCAGTGATCCCGAGCTTCAGCCAGGCATTATGTTTTATCCTGCAGGGCCTGTACCTGACGGGTTTAAGTCCGGGTTTGTGATAACTGCGATGATTATCCGCGGCAGCCGTGCTGAACACTATCGCGCCGTACTTTCTGGGATCCCCTATATCCACGGCTATAGCTTCCGTTCTGAATACATATCCCGGCCGGTGATAGCCGGAACGGTGCCCGCCAGAGTGATGGCTATCGGGGGAAATAAAACCTATGCCGGACTTGATGCGGTTGGACGCTACCGGGTTAAGTTCGATTTTGACCTTGATGAAAAACGGGTCGGATTTGAAAGCGCCCTGGTACGCCTCGGCAGGCCGTACGCCGGTGACACTTTTGGTATTCACTTTCCGTTGCTGGAGGGGACTGAAGTTGCCGTTGGTTTTGAAGGCGGCGACCCGGACAGACCTTTTATCGCCCATGTCATGCACGACGGCAGCCACCCGGATTTAGTCACAAACCGTAACGATACCCGAAACGTGATCCGCACGGCCGCGTTGAACAAGATCCGTCTTGAAGATCGTCGCGGGCAGGAACACATCAAAATCTCTACCGAGTACGGCAAAGGGCAAGTGAGTGTGGGCCACCTGGTTGATGCTGAGGGCAAAAAGCGCGGGGAAGGTGTGGAGGCTCGCACCGACGACTGGATGGCGCTGCGTGCTGCCAAAGGCGTGATGATCACCACGGAAGCACAGCCCTGCGCGGGGGGTAAGCAACTGGATATGACAGCGGCTATTGCACAACTCGAAAAGGCGTTATCGCTGGCGATGACCCTACAACAAAGTGCGCTTACGGCAGGTGCGAGTAATGTGGAAACCGATCGGCAAAATGCGCTCAGCCAGACGCTGAGTCATCTCGCGGAGCCCGGTATTTTGGCATATGGAAAAAGTGGAATTGCGCAGGTTACGCCGGACAGCCTGCAATTGTCAGCCGGGAAAGACCTGATTGCCACAGCGGGCGGGAATGCCAGCGTGAATGTGGTGAAAAAATTCTCGCTGGCCGTAGGGGAAAAACTGTCGCTGTTTGCCCGCAAACTCGGCATCCAGATGATTGCCGGTGCGGGGGATATTACGACGCAGGCGCAGCGGGGCGAAATGCACATGCTGTCGCAGCAGGATTTCACGCTGACGAGCACCGCCGGGAAAATGAACGGCAGTGCCAGAAAGGGAATGCAGTTTGTCTGCGGGGGCGGCGGGATCCGGATCAGCCCGACCGGACTGGTCACGATTTTCTCGCCGACGGGCATTGAACTCAAAGCGCCGAGCCTGAAATACGACGGTCCGGAAAGTGTGTCGGTACCGACGCCATCCTTTGACAAAGGCGCCTTTAAACTTCGCTACAAACTGCACGCCGGCGATGATCCGGAGCAAATTCTGGCAAACAAAAAATTCAGGCTGACCAGTGCATCCGGACAGGTGGTGGAAGGCGTGACGGACAGCTGCGGTCGTTCACCCCTGCTCGATGCTGACGACCTCGACAGCTATAAAATGGAGATAATGGAATGACGGAGGCGAAGACAAAACCCTACGCTCCACGGGTGGTATCAGAAGGCGATATTCCGGTACACAAAACCCTGGGCGAAGTCGCCCAGACGCGCAACGTCGGGATACCGCGTCCGATGCCCGGCATTGTGATCCTCGTCCATGGCGTGAACGACGTGGGTGAAGCTTACCAGAATCAAGAGAAAGGAATACTTGTCGGGCTGGGTAAGCGACTCAACCGGCAGGATTTTTACGCCCACGAATGGAAAGACTACAGAATTATCACTCCCGGGCGTTCCCCCATCATCCCGTTTTACTGGGGATATAAACCGGTTACGCATGCTGACTACCGGGCGGACCAGAAGCGCTACCGGGAGGAAGTCGGGAAGCTGAGTGACAAAGCGCATCTTCCCTATGATGCGTACCAGGAAGATAACGAGACGAATAAAAAGTCGCTGGGTAATGACGGAAAAGGGCCGTTTCAGTACCAGAACGATAACTTTAAGAACGCACTTGATAAGAGTTTTGCCAAGGGGGGCGGGACCTTTGCCAACGCGACGACGACGATCCCGGATATGCTGGGGCCCGGCGCCGGTGGCTTCGGCGTTGCCGCTGCGGGATTTGCCTCGCTGCACTTCAATGATGGCGATTTTACCCATCCCATTTATGAAAACCCGCACCGCATTTACCAGTTTTTTGCCGCTCAACGGCTGGCGGATTTGATTATTCAGATTCGTCAGCCGTTAGTAACTCAAAACGATGTTATCAATATCGTCGCTCACAGTCAGGGCACGATTATTACTATGCTGGCAAATATGCTGGTGAAACAGGCCGGATACGATCCGGTAAATTGTGTGATTCTTAATCACTCACCATATTCTCTTGAGTCGCGCGTGGCTGAAAATATTCAGCCGGGCTATCAACAGACCGACGACGCCAGACAGCAGACATTTAAAAATTTCTGTCGCCTGATGCATACGCAATGGAAAGGGGGTGGGAAAATGGCAGAGAGCGAATTACTTGCTCTGGAGGCCTCCTGTACCCTGCGTAAACCTTCCGATAATCCGCTGCGAACGGATGGCAGATATTGCCGAAGCAACGACGGTAAAGTGTATAACTACTTTTGCCCGAACGATGGCGTCGTGTCGCTGGAGAATGTGCAGGGGTTTGGCTGGCGGGGCATTCCTCAGAATATTGCCAGTGATATACCGAATCTGTTTCAGCGTGTGTTTTACCAGCATGGTGAAGTAGGAAACATCCCTGACGCTAACCCCTTTGAGTTACAGCCGCGAAATGAGGGGGATGCAAAATATGCCTTTCTCACGAACGCCAGTTACAGCGCTCGCGATGTGGTGATAAATGGTGAGGAGTTACCGGAACCTTTTATTTTCAAACTTCAGGGGGAGGATAATCACCCGGATAACGATCCTAAAACCAGTGATAAACCGTATACCTATTATGTCGATCCGGACAGCCCGGACGCCTACATTTCCTATTCCGCCAAAGCCAGCGCCATTAAGCGCACAGTAACGACAACCTTTGCTGTGAACCGCTATCAAAATATTGGCTGGCAGCCTGGTCACGTTTTATCTGCTTCAGAGCTTAAAGAAGAGAGTTTTGAACGCAAGCATGAAGTTATTTATGGTGAGGTGTCAGGTTCGCGTGATTTTCAGTTAGTTACCCTTACCTGGAAGAAAACACCGGAAGAACTGCAAGCGGAATGGCAGAAAATTGACCCGGTAGGCTACAGCCAGCACTCCTCTATTGTGATGAGTGAATTTGTGCCATCGCACGCTATGGCGTTTGATTTGGCTATTGGGCAGTGCAAATCATTCGATTATCAGGCGGGGAAATTTTGGGAAGGGTTGCTACATCGGGCAGACTGGCGCGATCCGCAGAACGGTTATCCTGCCGCTAAAGAATATTACCGTACCGGAATGCTAGATGAACAGCGTACGAAATGGTTTATGAATAAGCCTGATGAGGTGCTTCCAAAAGGGGAGTACGGTGTGGAAAACCACTTTAATAATGCCTCGCCAGCCATGCCGTCACGCGAACTGTCCATCAGAAATCAGGATGTGGCAAATTTGCAATGGGATATGCCAAAGCCCATGAGTGATAGTCAACTGGCTAAAGGATAGAGCATGAAAATATTTTTTATCGGCCTGACGACCTTAGCTGTTTTGCTTGTGACCGGATGCCTGGCTAAAGAACCGCCGACGCAGGTAGTTTATCGATTCGATGATCATCGTTATCTCGAACTGAAAGGGTGGGATTGTGAAGGCGAACTCTGGTACACGGATACTAAGCGAGGCATTCACACCGAACCAGTTAGTCAGTTTTATCGACTCTTTACCCGTAAATTTATTCATCCATCAGAGCGATATATTGCACTGACGGGATGGGGAGTGAGTGGATTCATAGTATCTAAGGACTATGGGAAAACGTGGCGCTCAGTAGCGTTTTCACCAAATCATAATGAACCCAATGGTGATGACTACGCGCCGTATGAGGATATTATTTCTTTCACCGTCGTCAACGATCAGGGCTTTTTACTAACCAAGCACCGGCTGTATATGTCATCAAAGCCATTTGAAGACCCGCGCATTCTGCCCGGTGGGCCGGGGATTGCCTATACCGTGGATGACGGAATGGGAAATAAAGTCAGCGGGAAGCTGGAACCCCGTTCCCCTGGCTGGGCCTGGGGAATGGTCTACATGACTAAGCAGGGGCTTGAGGGCAGCACGCAGCAACTTAAGGCTAACTGGCAAGATTTACCCGACAGCGTACCCGAAGTGAAGGAGTACACCGGCTGGGATCATATGCGCTGTGATATGGATGCGGGAAAATAGGGAGATAAAGCGATGAAAGGCGTCATTAGGTTAAACGATCCGCTGATAAGCGGAGGAAAAGTCACTAAGGCCTCTGGGGCAGACTTTATGGGTCAGCCCGTGGCCTTGAAAGATGATCTTGTGCAGTGTCCGCTCCATAAAGGGACGTTCCCAATCACTGAATGTCACCCAACCTGGACCATGCATGGCCGTGGGGTTGTGGTAGATGGCTGTCGCGCGGCGTGTGGATGTGAAATCAAAAGTACCTTACCTGTGGCGGGAGCTTCGTAATGCGCGCGTGGTGGTTATACAAAAAACAGCCAGACCCGGATTCCACTGTGCCAGTCGTCATGATTGTTTTCCTCTATGTGATAGCCGTCGCAATGGGCCTCGCGATCCGGGCTCTAACCTGGCCTGAACAGGAACACGTTACGGCTCTCTTTTTTGTGCCTTCAGTTATTCTGCCCATCTGTGTTGTGTCGTTGTTAGTTTTTACAAGTTTCATATTTCATGACGCCAACATTCATTATGCTGAAACCCGAAAATTCATAGCAAAAGAGCAGGAGATTAATTTAAAGGCGTATGCGCGGAAAAATATGGCTATCGCAGCATGGTCTTCAATAACCCCCCTGGAGCAACCCGCGCTGAATATGTTGAAACTGGAAGGCGAATTTCCGCTGGCACCGAAAACGCCGGTTAACATTCAGCTGGAAGATCGCTTCGACCAGACCAGGAATGAACAGATGTTTTACCGCTTACTGGACCCGATGGCAGAAAAATTGAAGGGCTATAACTACCGTATTTTTGAAACCGTTGTCTGGGTTCGCGGAGGGAGTGGATCCTGCATTGATGAACTGAGACGCACTCTGGAGCGGTTGGGTATTGAAACGGCCAGCACGTGTAAAATTGAGTACAGCACAGAATGCCCTGACTACGCGATCGTTAGCCAATGGATGAACTTATCTGATTACAGAGTTGAAAACCGGCTGATTGTTATCGTTCATTTACATGAAGAAAGCGGCGAATCAAAGAGCATGGAAAATGCATGTGCATTCCTGCTGACCAGTCATTATGTCCGGGAGGAGGGCGAAAAACCGGTATATTTATATCAGCCTATGTCTGATGTGACCGATGTAGAGGACAAAATGGCGGTCTTCCTTGAGACGGGTTCGGTACTTACGCCGAAAAGTCTCTGGTATACCGGGCTGTCCCGTATTGAAAAATATCCATTAATGCAGGCACTGGACAAAAAAGCGCTCACGGTGGAACGGCTGGATATCGATGCCTCTCTGGGCGCAAAGAGTGCCGGGTATCGGTGGCTGGCTCTGGCATTTGCGGCGGATGCGGTAAAATATGCCCAGGGGGAGCAACTGGTAGCATATTCAGACAAAAACAAATTTTGTATTACTGCGCTTTCCTCCATGAAGACAGCTATCCCAAAAAAACTTACCTGGTGTAACTGGAGTAATCCCCTTTATCCTGCGGGGATGGCGGCTTTATTCTGCGTGTTATCCCTCATTGCCTATCGTATCAGTTTCCTGGCGCAAAACGATCCGCCAGCAATCTGGGAACTGATTGCGAGCATAATCATTCCCTTCGTTATTTTTATAGGCCTCGGTAGTTTTGTTTTCATCTCGAAAACGAATGAAGCCTACGAGGACATGGAATACGAATGGAAGCGATAGAAACGAAACAACGTTAATCATGCTATGTGGCTGGTCGCTTACTTGACCAGCCTTTAGTTATTTACCCTGTCACTTTCACCGCAGTGGCCGCTTTTTTCGCTCTCGCGACGGCTTCGTCCACGTTTTCCCCGGTCGCTAATGCCACGCCCAGACGACGGCTTCCGTCGATCTCCGGTTTGCCGAACAGCCGAACCTGCAAGCCTGCGCCTACCGCACCTTCGACGTTATCAAAGGTGACATTCTGGCTGGTCAGCTGCGGCAGGATCACCGCCGAGGCTGCCGGGCCGTACTGACGGATGCCGCCAACCGGCAGGCCGAGGAAAGCACGTACGTGCAGCGCGAACTCAGAGAGATCCTGCGAAATCAGCGTGACCATCCCGGTATCGTGCGGGCGAGGGGAGACTTCGCTGAAGATCACCTCGTCGCCGCAAACAAACAATTCCACGCCGAACAGGCCGTAGCCGCCCAGCGCCAGCACCGTTTTGCGGGCGATCTCCTGCGCGCGTGCCAGCGCCAGCGCGCTCATCTGCTGCGGCTGCCAGGATTCGCGATAATCGCCGTCTTCCTGGCGATGACCAATCGGGTCGCAGAAATAAACGCCATCCACGGCGCTGACGGTGAGCAGGGTAATTTCAAAATCAAACTTCACCACGCCTTCTACGATGACGCGCCCGGCACCGGCACGGCCGCCCTGCTGGGCATAGTCCCAGGCTTTGTCCAGCGTGCTGCTGTCGCGGATAAAGCTCTGCCCTTTGCCAGAGGAGCTCATTACCGGCTTAATGATGCACGGGTAGCCAATCTCCTCTACGGCCTGGAGAAACGCAGCTTTATCCCCGGCAAAACGGTAGCTGGAGGTCGGGAGCTGTAATTCTTCTGCCGCCAGGCGACGAATGCCTTCCCGGTTCATGGTCAGTTTTGCCGCTGTGGCACAGGGCACCACGCGCTGGCCTTCCTGTTCAAGGGCAACCAACATCTCAGTGGCAATGGCCTCAATTTCAGGTACCACGAAATCCGGTTTTTCGTCGGCAATTAACGCCCGCAGGGCATTACCGTCAAGCATATCGATGACGTGCGAGCGATGCGCGACGTGCATGGCGGGCGCATTCGCGTAACGGTCCACCGCAATCACTTCCACACCCAAACGCTGGCATTCAATGGCCACTTCTTTACCCAGTTCACCCGATCCCAACAGCATGACGCGCGTCGCGGCAGGACGCAGCGCGGTTCCTAAACGAGTCATAAAAATCCCCCTGAAAAAGATGCGGGCAGTATAAACGAAAACGTTTGCGTATGTCTTGTATGGCAATAACCGGACACGGGGGAAATTTGCGCTTCTTTAGCACTGACAGACATTTCCTGACACCCGCTCGCTTAGGCTGTGAAGGTTACGCACTGTTACGTGAGGAAAAATATGTCAGGTTGGATGAATCAACTGCAATCCCTGTTGGGACAAAAAGGCTCGTCGTCCGGCGAACAGGGTCTGAGCAAGCTGCTTGTGCCGGGTGCGCTCGGCGGGCTGGCCGGTTTGCTGGTTGCCAATAAATCATCGCGGAAACTGCTTACCAAATACGGTACCGGCGCGCTGCTGGCGGGCGGAGGGGCTATTGCAGGCTCCGTCTTATGGAACAAATACAAAGACAAGGTGCGCAACGCGCATCAGGATGAACCGCAGTACGGGAAGCAGGTATCTCCGTTAGATTTACGCACCGAGCGTCTGATCCTCGCCCTGGTCTTTGCAGCCAAGAGCGACGGGCATATTGATGCCAGTGAACGTGCCGCAATTGAACAGCAGATGCGGGAAGCGGGCGTTGAGGAGCAGGGCAGGGCGCTGGTGGCGCAGGCCATCGAACAGCCGCTCGATCCGCAGCGTCTGGCGCAAAGCGTGAAAAACGAAGAAGAGGCACTGGAACTCTATTTTCTGAGCTGTGCTGCCATCGATATCGATCACTTTATGGAGCGCAGCTACCTGAACGCCCTGGGTGATGCGCTGAAGATCCCACAGGACGTTCGTGAGGGAATTGAGCAGGATATTCAGCAGCAGAAGCAGACCCTCGCGGGCTAGAAGGCCATGTTTCGCTTGCATCATACGCGTGTTTTGCCAACCTTATAGGATGTAAAACGAAAAAGTAAGAATGCCATGCCTCCAAAAGCCCGACGTACTCCTTATGCGATCACCACGCATGGCGATACGCGTATCGATAACTACTACTGGCTGCGGGACGATTCTCGTTCCCGGCCAGAGGTGCTCGACTATCTGCACGAGGAAAACGACTATGGCCGCCAGGTCATGGCCAGCCAGCAGGCGCTTCAGGATCAGCTCCTGAACGAAATGGTGCAGCGTATCCCCCAGCGTGATGTCTCTGCCCCGTGGTGCAAAAACGGTTATCGCTATCGCCATATTTATGAGCCGGGAAACGAATATCCCATCTACCAGCGCCAGTCTGCGCTGAGCGCCGAGTGGGACGAATGGGAGATCCTGCTGGATGCTAACAAACGTGCTGCCCACAGTGAGTTTTATACGCTGGGCGGCATGTCCATTTCCCCCGATAACGCCATTATGGCGCTGGCTGAGGATTACCTCTCCCGCCGCCAGTACGGTTTGCGTTTCCGCAATCTTGAAACGGGAAACTGGTATCCCGAAATGCTGGATAATGTCTCCCCCGATTTCGTCTGGGGTAACGATTCAGAAACGGTCTACTACGTTAAAAAGCATGCCTCAACGCTGCTACCTTATCAGGTCTGGCGTCATACGGTGGGGACCGATTCCGCCGATGATGAGCTTGTGTATGAAGAAAAAGACGAGACGTTCTACGTCAGCCTGCATAAAACCTCGTCTCGCCACTACGTGATTATCTTCCTTGCCAGCGCCACCACCTCTGAGGTGCTGCTGCTGGATGCCGAACTGCCGGATGCCCAGCCGCTGTGCTTCCTGCCGCGCCGTAAAGATCATGAGTACAGTCTGGATCACTTCCAGCACAGCTTTTACCTGCGTTCGAACCGCGAGGGCAAAAACTTTGGCCTTTATAAAACCAAAGTGCGCGATGAACGGAAGTGGGAAGTGTTAATTCCTGCGCGCGATCAGGTGATGCTGGAGGGGTTCACCCTGTTTACCGACTGGCTGGTGGTGGAAGAGCGTCAGCGCGGACTGACCAGTATCCGCCAAATCAACCGCAAAACCCGCGAAGTGGTGGGCATTGCGTTCGATGACCCGGCTTACGTGACGTGGATCGGCTTTAACCCGGAACCGGAATCGTCCCGCCTGCGGTACGGCTATTCGTCAATGACTACCCCGGACACGTTGTTTGAGCTAGATATGGACACCGGGCAGCGTCAGGTGATTAAACAGGCTGAGGTCCGGGGATTTGAGTCGGAAAATTATCGCAGTGAACACCTGTGGGTGACCGCGCGCGACGGCGTTGAAGTCCCCGTGTCTCTCGTCTACCACAAGGATCACTTCAACAAAGGTAAAAACCCCATCCTCGTCTACGGTTACGGCTCCTACGGATCCAGCATGGACGCCGATTTCAGCAGCAGCAGGCTGAGCCTGCTCGACCGCGGTTTTGTTTATGCGATTGCCCATATTCGCGGCGGCGGCGAGCTGGGTCAGCACTGGTATGAAGACGGAAAATTTCTCAAAAAGAAAAATACCTTCAATGACTACCTTGATGTCTGCGATGCGCTGATCGCGCAGGGTTATGGCGATCCGCAACTCTGCTTTGGCATGGGGGGCAGCGCCGGAGGCATGTTAATGGGAGCCGTGGTAAACCAGCGGCCTGAACTGTTTAAAGGCGTTATCGCTCAGGTGCCGTTTGTGGACGTGGTGACGACCATGCTGGACGAAACCATTCCGCTGACCACCGGGGAGTTTGAGGAGTGGGGGAACCCGCAGGATGAAACCTATTACCGCTACATGAAAGAGTACAGCCCGTACGATAACGTCGAGGCGAAAGCCTATCCGCATATGCTGGTGACCACCGGCCTGCACGATTCCCAGGTGCAGTACTGGGAGCCCGCGAAATGGGTGGCGAAGCTGCGTGAGCTAAAAACTGACGATAATCTGCTGCTGCTGTGTACCGATATGGACTCGGGGCACGGAGGGAAATCAGGGCGATTTAAATCCTATGAAGGGGTGGCGCTGGAGTACGCCTTTTTGATTGGCCTGGCGCAGGATACGCTGCCAGGCCGCGCGGGAACTCAGGCTTCGCCTAAATAATGCTTCAGCGTCAGGCGCAGTTCCGGGCTCATTCTGTCGAGGTTGTTGTACAGCCAGCGCAGATAGCCCGGATCGTTGTCCGCCACTTCCGATACCGGTTTTCCACGATATTTACCGAACGTGAAGGTGGTCAGTAGGGCGGGGCGGCCGGTAATGGTCGCCATATCGTCCGGCGTCCAGCCGGAAGTATTCATGATATCAATCAGGAGCGCTGCGGTGATGTAGCAGTCATAGAGGGCGCGGTGATGATGCAGCCCTTCCGGCGTCCGCACGCTTAGTTTGCGCGACTTATACAGCGCCATATTGCTGTATTTGATCCCCGGCCACAGACGGCGCGCCAGCTTCATGGTGCAAATCCATTCACCGGGCATCTCCGGCAGCACGCGGCGGTCAAAGCTGGCGTTATGGGCGACATACCACTGGCTACCGTGGTAAAGAGGGATGATCTCTTCAATCCACGGCTTATCCGCCACCATCGATTCCGTAATGCGATGAATTGCCATCGCCTGCGCACTGATGGGACGGTCCGGGCGCACCAGGTGGCTCATTGGATTGACTATCTTTCCGTCAACCACGTCGACAGAGGCGACTTCCACAATTCCACCCTGCAAATCGCAGGTTTCGGTATCGATAACGCGCAGCATTGATCGCTCCTGATCCTAAAATGCCTAGCCTAATGGAATGATATCCCCTTGCCAACCCTGTCGGCCCAAAGAACCGGTTAACAGCAACTCTCCCTTATCGGCACGCACGATCAGCTGACCTTTTTCATCCCATAACGCGCTACCGCTGCGCGCGTTCGCCATTAATACCGCGATGGCGTACTTATGCGCGAAGCGTTGTAACGAACTGATGGATTGCCGCCAGCGTTGCTCACCCACCGCCAGGCTGCTGGTGAACAGCGTTGCCTCTGGGTCCAGTTCCGGGGCGTCAGCCTGATTATCAACGATGGTTAACCGTTTATTGCCAGGAATAACACCCGCACCGTTACCCTGCGGATAACGCCGGATGGTCGACAGGTTAGGGGTGAATAGCGCGAGTCCTTTCTGTTGCTGGAGCGTAATACCGGCAATCACCGTGATGAAACGTGACTGCGCCGCGTGAAGGAGGGGGGCAAGCTGCAAATCGTCAGGGGGTGGGGGTAAGGTTGTTCCGCCAGGGCCAGTAAGCGAAAGCTCCGGAAAGACGACTAAATCGCACCCATGCGAGGCAGCCTCGTCAATAAAGTGCAGGTGATGTTTTACGTGCTCATCAACACAGTTGTGCCGCGGAGCATACTGAGCCGCGGCAATAGTCCATCGTGACATCGTGACTTCCTTATACACTAAGTCGCTGGGATTTTAAGATTACACCTAAATTTATCAGGGTTTTCTTATCCTGCCACATAACGCGTAAGGAAGTGTAACGGGACGTTAAGCTTATTTAACTTTAGGTTCGTACGGCAGGCGCGAGAGATTAACGGAGGCGAGGCGATGCGCAATAAGACGTTCGCGGAACCAGTCGCGCAGATGCGCGGGTTGTTCACGCTCTACCACTTCAGCCACGACGGGCATGTTGTAACGCTCTTTGAATGCGACCCCCGCGGCGGCGAGATCGACATTCACTTTGTCCATCTCGTCCTGAGGAAGGGCGGCCAGGTTAACGTTCATTTCCTTCTCCTTTTTCTGCGGCGGCAACGTTACCGCGATTGTTCAACGATGACAAGGGAGCAAATGATGTTCCTCGACTCGTTAATTATACAGAGTTATTCTTTAGCATTCAGGCATAACGAAAAGGAATGATTGTGATGCACTTTACCCCTTCCCGCGTCGCGTGTGCGCTGGTGTTTCTGCTCTCTTCGGCAATCGCGCCATCAGCTCTGGCCCATGCGCACCTTAAGCAACAATCCCCGCAGGAAAATACCGTCGCGACGGCACCCGACGTCATTACCCTGAATTTCTCGGAAGGCATTGAACCTGCCTTCAGCGGCGTCGTGGTGACGGACGCGCAGCAGCACAAAATCCAGACCGGCGCGGTGAAGCGTGACGAGAAGGATAACGCAAAGCTGATTGTTCCTCTTGAGAAACCGTTGACGACCGGCACCTATACGGTGGACTGGCATGTGGTCTCCGTGGACGGCCACAAAACCAAGGGCAGCTATCACTTTAGCGTGAAATAGTATGCTGGCCCTGAGCTACGTAGCGTTTCGCTTTATCCATTTTGTTGCGCTGATACTACTGTTCGGCAACGCGCTATACAGTGTCTGGTTTGCACCGTCTTCGTTGCAGCGCCTCATGACGCAGCGTTTCCAGCGCCAGCAGAATATCGCGGCCTTAATCAGCCTGATGGCTGCTCTGCTGATGTTCGGCCTGCAAAGTGGGTTAATGGGCAACGGCTGGGGTGATGTCATTCGCCCGGCGGTCTGGCGCAGCGTGCTGGGCACGCAGTTTGGTGGCGTCTGGCTGTGGCAAATGGTGCTGGCCGCTGTGACCGCGGGTGCTGCATGGCTTACCCCACAAAAGGGCTCACGGCTGTTACTGCTCGCGATGGGGCAAATGGTGGTGCTGGCGGGCGTGGGACATGCCGCGATGAACGGTGGCGCGCCGGGTGCGTTGCATCGTCTGAACCATGCGCTTCACCTGCTCTGCGCCGCCACCTGGGTGGGCGGTTTACTGCCGCTGCTGTTCTGTATGCGGCTGGCGAAAGGCCGCTGGCAGCCAGCCGCTATCTTTACCATGATGCGCTTCTCCCGCGTGGGGCATTATGCCGTGGCGGGCGTGCTGCTGACCGGGATAATCAATACGCTCTTTATTGTGGGCATAGACGTGCCGTGGGAAGCGCCTTATGTACGGCTGTTGTTGTTCAAATGTGCGCTGGTCATCATGATGGTGGCAATTGCGCTGGCGAATCGGTATTTTCTTGTGCCACGCTTTCGCCCTGATGCCGGGCGGGAACAACAGATTTTTATCAGGATGACACAGGCAGAAGTGGTGCTGGGCGCGCTGGTACTGGCGGCCGTCAGCCTGTTCGCGACCTGGGAACCCTTCTGACAAGGTTTAATAACTTATGAAAAAGACACTGCTTTCTCTTTTACTTCTCACCTGTGCCAGCAGTGCGCTGGCCGCGCCGCAGGTCATCACCGTCAGCCGGTTTGAAGTGGGTAAGGACAACTGGGCATTTAATCGTGAAGAGGTCATGCTCACCTGCCGTCCCGGTAACGCGCTGTATGTCATCAATCCCAGTACGCTCGTGCAGTATCCGTTAAATGACGTAGCGGAGCAGCAGGTTGCCAGCGGGAAAAGTAACGGACAGCCTGTCAGCGTGATCCAGGTGGATGACCCGGCAAACCCCGGGCAGAAGAAAAGTCTGGCACCGTTTATTGAGCGCGCTAAAAAGCTCTGCTAGCCGTCAGGTTTCCAGTAAAAAAAAACCGCAGGTGCTTGTAAAAGCTCTGCGGTTTTTCACATTTAGTGATGTTCTGACGCTTTTTTTCAGACCACTTTTACTGTGGACTGGAAAACCTGACGTCGTCATCTATTCTTAAAGGGCAAGGCGATTGAGCCTGCATTAATGCCAACTTTTAGCGCACGGCTCTCTCCCAAGAGCCATTTCCCTGGACCGAATACAGGAATCGTATTCGGTCTCTTTTTATCTGCATGAAAATAAACGATAAAATCCGGTTTTCGTCTCAGCAGAAGGTTCACTTCCTGTGCGCCTGCTTCAAACATACCACAACCCGGCAGGCGTAAGTCCAGTCCTTTTTGGCTGTTTTGTTAAATTTTTGTTTGTATTTTGCCTGAGACGACTGCGGGATCAATGCGCGCATGTACGGAAGCCGCAATATCATCAAGTAACGCAAAGCGGCGACGGTATTCGGCGCGTTTTTTGCTGGCAATCTCCTCCAGTGCTTTACGCTCCATCTGGAGCGGCAACTGCCAGCAGAAGGGGGAGAGTTTCTTTCCGTTCAGGCCTTCCCAGAACTCGTCGTAGCTGGCGTGAAAATGACGCCCTTTGCTCAGACGGTAGCGCAGCGCGCGGAAAACATGGCCTTCATCGCTGACGGCAAAAATCGCGCTGATGTTCGAGCGTGAGGCAAGCTGGAAGATCACCTCCATCAGCACGCGTTTCGGGAAAAGCCCATGGCAGGCACGGGTAGCCTGCTTAATCACCTCCCGTGAAACATGACGACGGGGACCCTGGAGGCCGCCGATCACCAGCACCATACGGCCGTTACTGCGTGCGACACAGAACGTCAGGCTGGCAAGCAGCGTGTTGTCATTGTCATGCAGCCAAAGCGTGCTTTCGCCTTCACGTTCAGCCTTACCTGCGGACGAGGCGTGGACGGTATAGATTTCGCCGTTTTTTGCCTCGAACCGGACAACCGGCACCTCTTGCGGATTGGTCAGCGCGTGGGCGAGGGCGGTATTTGTCAGACTATCAATCCACTGATAGTGGCTGACGATAGCATCGGCCCGGTCGTTTGAGTTCAGGCCACGCATCAGATACTGGCGGTGAGTTTTGCTCGGCAAGGTAATTTGAGAGGTGATCAGCCTGTCGAAATCATCGCGCCCGGATAGCGCCTCCAGCATGCGATGGGTGGAGGACCAGAATAAAAGCGAGCGCAGAAGGAACTTTAACCGGTAATCACGTTTGTGCCAGATTGGGCCGGGAACGCGTTTCCCTCTCACCAGTTCAGAAATAATATTTGTGCGATGCGGATAAAAAACATCGTTTTGCAGGTGTATGTTTGACACGTGAAAATCCCTCTTTTTATTCCGCATTATTTTAAAGGCCAGGGAATAAGGGATTAATAGCGCAGCGATCTTTATTTCCGGCTGGTTTATGGTTTGTTTGGATTCGCGATATCGATCGTCGGCTCATGACATTTTCTGTGGCAGCTATACTTCTTACAGGAGGCGTTATGTATCAGAAAATAGAGGGAGAACACTGGCGTCATGTCTGGGTTGTCAGCGATATTCATGGTTGTTATCAGTGGCTTATGGATGAACTGAAACGACGGCATTTTAATCCTGATGCGGATCTGCTTATCTCGGTGGGGGATATTATCGACCGCGGTCCCGACAGCATGAAATGTTTACAGCTGATGCAGGAAAAGTGGTTTTATGCGGTACGCGGTAATCACGAGCAAATGGCGTTAGATGCGCTTGAAAATAATGATTTTAGTCTCTGGAAGATAAATGGCGGTAACTGGTTTACCGGGCTTACGGTCGCTCAACAAAAGCAGGCGAAGGATTTACTCGACGCGTGTCGGGACTTACCGCACATTATTGAAATAACCTGCAAAAACGGTCTGAACGTGATTGCTCATGCGGATTATCCCGCCGCCGAATATGCCTGGCATAAGCCGGTAGATGCCCAGCGGGTGCTGTGGGATCGCGACCGGTTAATGGGCTTTATGGTGGGTAGAGGGCAGGGCATTAGCGGCGCGGATCACTTCTGGTTCGGACATACGCCTGTGGACAAGCGCTACGATTTCAACAATCTGCACTACATTGATACGGGAGCGGTGTTCGGGGGCTTTCTGACGCTGGCGCAGCTTCAGTAATAAATAACCCGCCTTCGGGCGGGTTCTCTTTGGGTTATGCAAGACGCAAGACCCAGGCATCGGTTTTACTGTCGTAATGTTCACGGTACAGAACGGAATGTTCCCCATCAAGGATCGCCGGGACGCTGGTATCTGCATCCCAGGCGTCCAGTTGCATGCACAAATCCGGATCGGATTTGCAGGGAATACTTAACGTTCGTTCGCCTTGTGCTTCGCCGCGCAATTCAGCGTCGTCGATTTCAAAAGCGCCAATGCGTACGCTGGTTTTCGTCATAATGCTCTCCGATTTGTTGCCCAAAATCTGGTATGACCAGTGCAGTCATCCATTTTTGATCCTAGACAAGGAGAGAGAAATCGCCAGTAAAAAAATGCGTTTTTTCAGTCAGTGCGGCTGTTACCGGTAAACAGGCGACCATCGCGTACCAGTTCACGCGGATAGCTATTTTTCAGCCGCGAGCCGACTTTTTTCGCCAGCCCGAGCGGATAGCCCTGATACGTCACGATGACTTCATCCTGTGACGGGCCGTCTTCCGGGTAAACGTCACGACCGCGATACCACTCTTCCGCTTCATGATGCGTCAGGGCGAAGGTGTTCTCATTGCCTGCCAGCGCAATGACCGCTTCGTGCTGCCAGCGATAGCCTTTGTTGTGGATCTCCGCCAGGCGAATACCGAGGCGGGAGAAACGCACCTTACCAATCAGCGGTTCGATGTTGACCGGGAACAGCCACAGCTCTTTGTCACGCATCCAGAGGCGCAGGCTCTCATCCCAGTGCAGTCCCACTTTGTTGGCAGCCGCTTGCGCCTGTGCCGCCTCACGGCCTTTGACCGGCGCGAACGGGAAGTTGCCGACCTTAAACTTAGGGACAGGCAGCGGATCGACGGCGCGGGTTTTACGCAGTCGTGCGACAAAGAACCCCTCGCAATCGTAAATCTGCGGGAAGACGTGCAGGAAGCCTTCAGGGGTGGCCGCGTGACTGGCCGAATCGAAGAGGGTGTCCAGCGGCAGAAACTCGACGGCATCCGCATAGCGTTGCCTGAGCCATAGGCAGACGTCCTCGTTTTCATCGCGGTTCAGCGTGCAGGTGGAGTAAACCAGCGTTCCACCGGGGCGCAGGGCATGAAACGCACTGTCGATCAGTTCACGCTGCGTGGCGGCGATCTCCAGATTGCTTTCAACGGACCAGTTTTTTAACGCATCAGGATCTTTACGCACTACGCCTTCGCCGGAGCAGGGCGCGTCGAGCAGGATGGCATCAAAAGCTTCCGGCAAGGCAGCGCCAAACACGCGACCGTCGAAGTGTGTTAACGCGACGTTGTGGATCCCGCAGCGGCTGATATTGGCGTGCAGGACTTTGACGCGGCTGGCGGAAAATTCGTTGGCGAGGATCGCGCCGCGGTTGTTCATCCGGGCGGCAATTTGCGTGGTTTTAGAGCCCGGCGCCGCCGCGACATCCATCACCCGCTCAGGCTGGTTTCCGTCGGCAAACAGCGCGGCAACCGGCAGCATGGAGCTGGCTTCCTGAATATAAAACAGCCCGCTCAGGTGCTCGGCGGTGCTGCCGAGCGGCAGGCTCTCCTCGTCATCCCGCTCGATCCAGAACCCTTCCTCACACCACGGCACCGGCGTCAGCTGCCAGCCGTAGGAGGAGACGAGATCCAGAAACGCTCCGACGCTGATTTTCAGCGTATTGACGCGAATACTTCGACGCAAAGGGCGCTGGCAGGCGGCGACGAAATCGTCGAAAGAGAGATGAGCAGGAAGCGCCTCGCGCATCTGTGCGAGGAATTGTTCAGGAAGAAATACGGAGTTTTGAGCCACGGGCACACCACAGGGAAACATTCAGGCGCGCAGTGTAACATAAAGGCTCCGGCGCGTTGACACCGGAGCCTGCGAGATTAACGCGGCAGCGCCGTTCCCCATTTGCGCCACTCTTTCGGTTCACTTTCCAGCAGCAGGAAGTGTTTTCCTGCCTGCGCCTTAGGCGCCAGAGGCGTGCCAGGCGGCGTCGCGAAGGCAATGCCGCCGCGAATGAACTGGTTAAAGGTCCCCGTTTTGACCACGCCACCGGTCAGGCCGAAGTCCAGCGAGTAGCCTGAAGCGAGCCAGAACACTGAGTTGTTGCGAACCAGATGCTGATAACGCTGGCTGATGCGCAGGCCGACCATCACGCGGTCGGACAGATTACCCAGCGTCAGGCTTGTTACTGTCCCCACTTCAATACCGCGGAACAGGACCGGCGTACCGATGCCCAGCGAACCGGCTTCCGGTACTTCAACCACAATGCTCAGACCGTCCAGATAACGGGAATCGGTGATGGTCGCCTCCTGCAACTCAAACTCACGACGCGCGTTGCCCCGACCCGGTTCAACGTTAATGTACGGCTGAAGTATGGTGTCGAGATGCTCAACCCCTGCGGCAGAAATTTGCGGCGTAACCACCGAGAAGCGCGAGCCTGCCCGGGCGAACGTCTGTACATATTCCGGATAAAGCACGGCGGTAGCCTGAACTTCATTGCGCGCGGTGATCAGCGTCAGCTTCTGAACCTGCCCGATATCAATTCCGAGATAGCGGATAGGCATGCCTTCTGCCAGTTTACCGGCATCAAAGGTGTGCAGGGTAATCTGTCCCCCGACGGCGCGCGCCGCGGTTTCAGACGGGAAGAGGATCCGCTTGTCACCTTTACGCATGTTGCCGCCCGCGCCGCTCAGGTTATCGAAGCTGATCGCACCGCGCAGGGCACGGGAGAGGGGAGACGCCTGTACGGTCAGCCCGTTGCCATTGAGCTGCACTTTCGCGCCGCCTTCAGCCCAGAACACGCTGTTTGGCGTGAGCAGCTTGCGATACTCCGGCTTGATATGCAGTTCGATATCAAACGCGTCCGCACGAGGACGAACGGTGATCACTTCTCCGACCTCAAACTTACGATAAAGCACGACGGAGCCTGCCTGGACATCCGGCAGCGTTTCAGCGCTTAAGGTCAGCGTGGTGGTCGGCAGGTCGCCGAGGCTGTTTTCAATGGCTTTGTCCAGATTGGCGAACAGTGGATAGCTCTCACGCAGCGCGCCTTTGCTGCCCGGCAGAATGCGGATCCCGCCGTTAACCCACTCGCTGGCGCTGGCGCCGAGGAACTCAACGCCGTCCAGACCCACCTTCACGTCGACCCGGCTGTTCACCACAAATTTACTGTCGCCGTGCACAAGGTTGCCGTACTGCGGATCGATGGCGGCGGAGAAGGAGACCCCTTTTTCCGTCAGCTTTCGTTCCAGAACCTGACCCACCTGCACACCGTGCAGGATTAGCGGTTGACCGGCTTCGATACCATAGCTTTCCGGCGCATTCAGCTTAACCGTCAACACGCCCGGTTTTTGCAGCAGAGCTTTATCCGCCGGCGCGATGACAAAGTTTTTATTCGGCGCACCTTCACCGGGGATCAGCTCAAAGGTGCTTCCCGTCAGCAGGGAACTGATGCTGGCGTCGCTGAGGGAGAGCTTCGGATTACGCAGCTCGATGCGTGTTTTTTCCCGCAGGAGGTCCACAACGCTCGGATCCACCGTCATTTCGCCGGTAACGGAGCCGCCCGCGTTGAGGGTTAATTTTGTCAGTTGCCCGACCTCTAAACCCTGGTACATCAGCGGGGTCGAACCGGCTTTCAGGCCTTTGGCATCCGGCAGGGTCAACTTGACGATGACACCGCGCTGGCTGTGCGCCAGGTCGGCGTACAGACCAAAGGTATCCTCTGCGGCGGCAGGGCTGGAGTCAGCAGGTGAGTCGAAGGCGATAGCGCCATTCACCAGCGCCGCCAGGCTCTCAAGCTTCACTTTCGCACCGCTTAAGCTCAGGTCAGCATCGACGCCGGAGACGTTCCAGAAGCGGCTGCCTTTTTTTACCAGGTTGGTAAAACGGCGATCGATCAGTACATCAATGGTCACGCCATCTTTGTTCGGGTTAATGGCGTAGTCGTAAACGCGGCCAACCGGAATTTTGCGGAAATAGACCAGAGAACCACTGTTCAGCGAGCCCAAATCCGGCGCGCGGAGGTGGATCATCAGATCGCCGTTATTCAGCCGATATTTCGGCTGGGTATCCAGCGCAACAAAGTGATCCTGTGGCTCACCTTTGCCAGGCATCATGCCGATATAGTTACCGCCCACAAGCGCATCCAGCCCGGAAACGCCGGCCAGCGAGGCTTTAGGCGTGACCAGCCAGAACTGCGTTTCGGCGCGCAGGGCATCCTGCATGTCAGACTTAATGCTCGCCCGGACCTGGATTTTGTTCAGCCCTTTGCCGAGGGAAATATCCTGCACGGTACCCACTTCCACCCCCTGAAAGCGAACGGGGGTACGTCCGGCGACAATGCCGTCCGCAGACTGGAAATCAATCGTGATGGTACTTCCGCGATCTTCATAGCTCGTCCAGATAAGCCAGCCTGCGATCATCAGCGCGATGACAGGCAGCAACCAGAATGGCGAAATGCGGCGTTTTGTTTTAATTCTCGCTTCAGTCGGCGAAGCGGGCGTTTCCTGACTCATGTGCGTCCCAAAGTAAGCGGCTGTCCAGCCATTCCACTGCAAGAATAGTCAATATCACCGCAGAGCCGAAATAAAAAGCTGCGGGTCCCATGGTAAAAGCAAGTAACTGATCGCGATTGATGAGCGACATCATCAGCGAAATCACGAACAGATCCAACATCGACCAGCGACCAATCCAGGTCACGAATCGCAGAAGCAGGATGCGGGTGCGTAGTCCTTGTTCGCATTTAAAGTGAATGCTGATAAGTAGCGTAAACATCACCACCACTTTGGTAAAGGGCACCAGAATACTGGCGATGAACACAATGGCGGCAACCCCCACGTTACTGTGCGCCAGAGAGATAATCCCCGAAAGGATAGTATCTTCCTGTCGGGCGCCGTTCACATAAATTACGGAGATCGGCAGCATATTGGCCGGGAATAAAAATATCAGTGAGGCGATAAGCGCCGCCCAGCATTTTTGCAGGCTGTTGTTGCGCCGCAATCTTAACGGAATGTGGCAGCGAGGACACCTTCCGCGTTTATCCGGAAAACCGGTGTAATGGCACCCCAGGCAGACGCGCAGGTTTTCATCAGGCCGGGTCGCGGGACGCTGAGGGTAAAATCGCTCCCAAAGCTGTTCAACATTCAGATGAATCAGGGTCAAAATACTCAGCAGGACCAGTGAAATAAACGCAAAAAGGCCAATGCCGGGTTGTAAAAACGCATAATCCTGCACCTTAATGGAGGCCACGCCGACGCCCACCAGGTAGATGTCCAGCATCACCCACTCCTTGAGCTTTTCCAGCATGAGCAGGACAGGGCGCAGGTTCATCCCCAGAATGTTGCCAAACCACAGGTAGGCAATTGCCGCGACCAGCACCAGCGGTGCGCCGACGACGCAGAACAGCACCATAGCGCCGGTGAGCGGATCGCCCTCGCGCGTCATCTGCCAGATCCCCTGCAATACGTTAGCGTCAATACGCACGCCAAGCAGGTAGAGCTTTAACAGCGGCTCGGTCCAGGCGAACGGCATCAGCAGCAGCATGGTAACCGCCATTGCCGCCAGACGCGTCAATGACCAGTCCCGGCCGTCGCGAATTTTGGCATCGCAGCAAGGGCAAAAAGCACTTTGGTGCGATTTCATCTTCGGCAACATAAAAAGCGTATCGCACTGGGGACAACGCTGATAATGTGCACGAGGCAGAGCCTGGCTTACCGTACGGACAACGATCTTTCTTGTCGGCGTAATTTGGGGTGTTTTTAGGGCCATCAGTCGCACACAGATAAGTATTGTTGAAAGTTATAATAACTCATGAACGGATTCATCTTGAGCATGAGCGCATTTAATGCTTATTTTAATAGGCTATGCGGTAATTATGTAAGATAACTAAGTGATTGAATAATGAACAAAACAGAATTCTACGCGGATCTGAATCGCGATTTTAAGGCATTAATGGCAGGGGAAACCAGTTTCTTAGCCACTCTGGCAAATACCAGTGCGTTACTGTTCGAACGCCTTTCTGACGTGAACTGGGCGGGCTTTTATCTGCTGGAAGGCGACACGCTGGTGCTGGGGCCTTTCCAGGGGAAACTCGCCTGCGTACGCATCCCGGTAGGTCGCGGCGTGTGCGGTACCGCAGTGGCGACCCGTCAGGTTCAGCGTGTCGAAGATGTACATGCGTTTGACGGCCACATTGCCTGCGATGCCAGCAGCAATTCTGAAATCGTACTGCCGCTGGTGGTTAAAAATCAGATTATTGGCGTTCTGGATATCGACAGCACGGTCTTCAGCCGCTTTACTGCCGAGGATGAGCAGGGGCTGCGCGCGTTGGCCGCAAACCTGGAAAATGTTCTGGCAGAGACCGATTATCATAAATTCTTTGCGAGCGTCGCAGGATAATCAACGGATAACGTAGCATTTACTGATAGCGTCATTATAATGACGCCTGTTCATGCCTGCGCTTGTTGGCTACGTCCGTTGTAATCAGGAAATTTCATGGAAAATCAACCTAAGTTGAATAGCAGTAAAGAAGTTATCGCATATCTGGCCGAGCGTTTCCCGCAGTGCTTCAGCGCTGAAGGTGAAGCGCGTCCTCTGAAAGTCGGTATCTTTCAGGATCTGGTCGCGCGCGTTGAGGGGGAGATGAACCTCAGCAAAACGCAGCTTCGTTCTGCCTTGCGCCTTTATACCTCGAGCTGGCGTTACCTGTACGGTATCAAGCCGGGTGCGACCCGTGTCGACCTTGACGGCAACCCGTGTGGTGAGCTGGACGAGCAGCACGTAGAACATGCGCGTAAGCAGCTTGAAGAAGCCAAAGCTCGCGTTCAGGCACAGCGTGCTGAACAGCAGGCCAAAAAACGCGAAGCCGCAGCGGCAAACGGTCAGGAAGACGCCCCTCGTCGCGAGCGTAAACCGCGTCCGGCACCGCGTCGTACTGAAAATAACGATCGCAAACCGCGTGCTGACAAACCAGCAGCTAAAGCCCCACGTGCGCCGCGCGAAGAGCCGCGCCACACCCCAGTTTCGGACATCAACGCCCTGAGCGTAGGTCAGTCTCTGAAGGTTAAAGCGGGTAACAATGCGATGGATGCCACCGTACTGGAAATCACCAAAGATGGCGTTCGTGTACAGCTGACTTCTGGTATGTCAATGATTGTACGCGCAGAACACTTGTTGTTCTGAAACGGAGGCCGAGCCTGGCATGAACACTTTTTTTAAGCTCACCGCGCTGGCTGGCCTGTTTGCTATAACAGGCCACGCTTTCGCTGTGGACGATATTACGCGTGTTGATCAAATTCCGGTTCTTAAGGAAGAAACTCAGCACGCGACGGTGAGTGAGCGCGTGACGTCGCGCTTTACTCGTTCGCACTATCGTCAGTTCGATCTCGATCAGGCCTTTTCGGCCAAAATCTTTGACCGTTATCTGAACTTGCTGGATTACAGCCATAACGTACTGCTGGCCAGCGATGTCGAACAGTTCGCTAAACGCAAATCCGAAGTGGGTGATGAGCTGCGCTCCGGAAAGCTGGATCTTTTCTACGATCTGTACAACTTATCGCAAAAGCGCCGTTTTGAGCGTTATCAATACGCGCTGAAAGTGCTGGAACGTCCGATGGACTTCAGCGGCAACGACACCTTTAATCTGGACCGCAGCAAAGCGCCATGGCCGAAAGATGAGGCTGAACTGAATGCGCTGTGGGACGGAAAAGTCAAATATGACGAACTGAGCCTCAAGCTCACAGGCAAAGACGAGAAAGAGATCCGTGAGACGTTAAACCGTCGCTACAAATTCGCAATTCGTCGTCTGGCGCAGACCAACAGTGAAGATGTTTTCTCGCTGGCGATGACCGCGTTTGCGCACGAAATTGATCCGCACACTAATTATCTCTCTCCACGTAACACCGAACAGTTCAATACCGAAATGAGCCTGTCTCTGGAAGGTATCGGTGCTGTGCTTCAGATGGATGATGACTACACCGTTATCAACTCCATGGTGGCCGGTGGCCCTGCGTCGAAAAGCAAAGCGATCAGCGTAGGCGACCGTATTGTCGGTGTAGGTCAAACCGGAAAGAGCATGGTGGACGTGATTGGCTGGCGACTTGATGACGTAGTTGCGTTGATCAAAGGGCCGAAGGGCAGCAAAGTTCGCCTGGAGATCCTGCCAGCCGGAAAGGGGACCAAAACCCGTATCGTTACTCTGACACGTGAGCGTATCCGTCTGGAAGATCGCGCGGTGAAAATGTCGGTGAAAACCGTGGGTAAAGAGAAGGTTGGCGTTCTGGATATCCCTGGCTTCTACGTTGGCCTGACCGATGATGTAAAAGTGCAGCTCCAGAAGCTTGAAAAGCAGAATGTCAGCAGTGTGATCATCGACCTGCGCAGCAACGGCGGCGGGGCATTGACCGAGGCCGTCTCGCTCTCAGGGCTGTTTATCCCGTCTGGCCCGGTGGTTCAGGTGCGCGATAACAACGGTAAAGTGCGTGAAGATGCCGATACCGATGGCGTGGTCTACTATAAGGGTCCGCTGGTGGTGCTGGTCGATCGCTTCAGCGCCTCTGCATCGGAAATCTTCGCTGCTGCCATGCAGGATTACGGCCGGGCGTTAATCGTCGGCGAACCGACGTTTGGCAAGGGCACCGTTCAGCAGTACCGCTCTCTGAACCGTATTTACGACCAGATGCTGCGTCCTGAATGGCCGGCGCTGGGCTCAGTACAGTACACCATTCAGAAGTTTTACCGTGTTAACGGCGGCAGTACGCAGCGCAAAGGCGTGACGCCGGACATCATGATGCCGACAGGTACCGAAGAGACGGAAACGGGCGAGAAGTTTGAAGATAACGCGCTGCCGTGGGATAGCATTGATGCCGCGACATTCGTGAAATCGGGTGATATGAATCAGTTCGGTCCGGAACTGCTGAAAAATCACAACGACCGCATCGGGAAGGATCCGGAATTCCAGTACATCATGAAGGACATCGCGCGTTTCAACGCTCTGAAAGCGAAACGGAACATTGTCTCTCTGAACTACGCCCAGCGTGAGAAAGAGAACAATGAAGATGACGCGACACGTCTGGCGCGTATCAACGATCGCTTCAAACGTGAAGGCAAGCCTCTGCTCAAAAAACTGGACGATCTGCCTAAGGATTACCAGGAGCCCGATCCGTATCTGGACGAGACGGTGCATATCGCGCTTGATCTCGCGAAGCTGGAAAAAGAGAAACCTGCCGTACAACCTGCTCCGACAAAATAATCCCCCAACAGGCACAAGAAATTGTGCCTGTTTCTTTTTGTTCCTCATCCTTCCGTCAGGCAGATTTCCAATTGTGTAAAGTTGTGTCTTTCTGGTGACTTACGCCGTCTGGATGCTTGAAAATAGCCGCAATACCCATACGATGTGGGTAATCGCATAGTGCGTTTTGTTAAACTGAGGTTAAAAGAATATTATGATGCGAATCGCGCTCTTCCTGCTCACCAACCTGGCGGTGATGGTGGTATTCGGGCTGGTGCTAAGCCTGACGGGAATTCAGTCGAGCAGCGTTCAGGGTCTGTTGATTATGGCGCTGCTGTTTGGTTTCGGCGGCTCTTTCATTTCACTGCTGATGTCGAAGTGGATGGCACTGAAATCCGTGGGCGGTGAAGTTATTGAGCAGCCGCGTAACGATATGGAACAGTGGTTGATGAGCACGGTTGCTCAGCAGTCAAAGCAGGCGGGCATAGCCATGCCGCAGGTGGCGATCTACCACGCGCCGGATATCAACGCGTTTGCTACCGGTGCGCGTCGTGACGCGTCCCTGGTGGCCGTCAGTACCGGTCTGCTGCAAAACATGAGCCGTGACGAAGCGGAAGCGGTTATTGCTCACGAGATCAGCCACATCGCTAACGGCGATATGGTCACCATGACCTTGATCCAGGGCGTGGTGAACACCTTCGTTATCTTTATTTCCCGTATTCTGGCGCAGATTGCTGCCGGATTTATGGGTGGCAACCGTGATGAGGGTGAAGAGAGCAACGGTAACCCGCTGATCTATTTTGCTGTTTCAATGGTGCTGGAGCTGGTGTTCGGTATCCTGGCAAGCATCATTACCATGTGGTTCTCCCGTCATCGTGAGTTCCACGCGGATGCCGGTTCTGCGAAACTGGTGGGTCGTGAGAAGATGATTGCTGCGCTGCAACGTCTGAAAACCAGCTACGAGCCGCAGGAAGCAAACAGCATGATGGCCTTCTGCATCAATGGTAAATCAAAGTCGCTGAGCGAGCTGTTTATGTCACACCCGCCGCTGGATAAACGTATTGAAGCGCTGCGAAGCGGCGAATACCTGAAGTAATACCCGCCGGATGAAAAAAAACCGGGCAGGAGACAATCTCCGCCCGGTTTTTTTATGCCTGCGCCTTTGGCTGGGTCACACGAAGGCCGCTAATGATAGCCGCGAGGGTCGCCAGTGTCCCTGCGGTAATCAGCGCAACGTGTGTCGCATTTTGCCCGGCAAGGTTAAACATCAACGCCACCATTGCGGCCCCGGTGCTTTGCCCTAACAGTCTTGCCGTACCCAGCATCCCGCTGGCACCACCGCTGCGATGACGTGGGGCAGAGGTGATAATTGTGTGGTTGTTAGGTGACTGGAACAGACCGAAACCTGCCCCGCACAGGATCATGCGCCAGATAATATCCAGATCCCCCGGCGAGGAGGGCAGGAGCGACAGCGCAAACAGTCCTGCTGCCATGACGATCAGCCCGATAGCCCCCAGCAGTCCGGCATGAACGCGCTCAATAAGGTACCCGGCCAGCGGGGCCATCACCATGGTTGCCAAAGGCCAGGGTGTGAGCAGCAAGCCTGTTTCCACTTCCGAACGGCCAAGCACGCTCTGCAAAAAGAATGGCAGCGCAACCAGCGCCAGCATCTGGGCGCAGAACGAGCAAATGGAGGTACAAATTGATAGCGAAAACAGCGGAATACGCAGCAAATCGACCGGCAGTAACGGCACGGGCAGCGCCAGCTGGCGTCGTACAAAGAAAAAGCCGATGATAAGCAGGGCAACGATTTCTGCGGCAATGAGCGACAAAGACTGTCCCTGCGCAAATCCGCTCAGCGCAGTAATCAGCAGGCCAAAGGTCAGCGCGTTCATCACAGCGCTGGGCAGGTCAAAACGTGGCATGGTGTTTTTCGGACCATTTTCCGGAAGATAGCGCAGGGCGAAGAAGATCGCCACAATGCCCAGCGGCACGTTAATGGCAAACAGCCACTGCCACGAGGCAACGGACAGAATGGCGGCGGCAATCGTCGGCCCGGCGGCGGACGACACGGCCACAATAAAGGAGTTAATGCCCATGCCGCGCCCCAGATGGCGATGAGGATAGATAAGCCGTATCAGGGCCGTGTTCACGCTCATTAGCGCCGCACCGCCAAAACCCTGTGCGATACGCGCAAGCGTAAGGGTGTGCAGTGAATCGGAAAGGGCACAGAAGAGCGAGGTGAGAGTAAAGACCACCAGCCCGCACTGATAAACCCGGCGATAACCAAACATATCGCCCAGGAAAGAGAGTGACAAAAGGGAAATCACAATCGCTATCTGGTACGCGTTCACAATCCAGATGGAGCTTGCCGGAGAAGCATTAAGGTCTTTGGCAATGGTAGGAAGAGCCACATTGGCAATCGCACCGTCAAGGACAGCCATCGAAATGCCGATGACAATAGTGGCAATTGCCCCGTACCGCTGTGGTAAGGGCAGGCCATCAGAAACGTTTTTTTGCATGGGAAAAGAATGACTCAGTGTGAAATTATTTTCAGAGTAACTATTTTAGCATCGTTATTTCGGTTTTATGTCGCAGATTTGTAACGAAGTAAACCCAGATAGATTGCAGCGCGCATCACACGAATTTATAATAAAAACCGGTTCTGATTTTTATAAAACACTCTCCATGAGGTGATAAATGGCAATCGCAGATTTGGATAAGCAGCCAGATTCTGTTTCTTCCGTGCTGAAGGTGTTTGGCATCTTGCAGGCGCTCGGAGAAGAGCGTGAAATTGGTATTACAGAGTTGTCGCAGCGTGTGATGATGTCGAAAAGCACCGTTTATCGCTTTTTGCAGACGATGAAATCATTGGGTTATGTCGCGCAGGAAGGAGAATCAGAAAAATATTCTCTGACCCTGAAATTGTTTGAATTGGGCGCCCGCGCCTTGCAGAACGTGGATCTGATCCGCAGCGCTGACATTCAGATGCGTGAACTTTCGCGGTTGACGAAAGAGACCATTCACCTCGGCGCACTGGATGAAGACAGCATCGTTTACATCCACAAAATTGACTCCATGTACAACCTGCGCATGTATTCACGCATCGGTCGTCGTAACCCGCTGTACAGTACCGCAATTGGTAAAGTCCTGCTGGCCTGGCGCGATCGTGAAGAGGTTAAGCAAATCCTTGACGGTGTGGAATACAAACGCAGCACCGATCGCACGATTACCAGTACGGATGAACTGCTGAGCGTGCTGGATAAAGTGCGTGAGCAGGGTTATGGGGAAGATAACGAAGAGCAGGAAGAAGGGTTGCGCTGCATCGGTGTGCCGGTGTTTGACCGCTTCGGCGTTGTCATTGCGGGACTGAGCATCTCTTTCCCAACGCTGCGTTTCTCCGAAGAGCGTCTTCATGAGTATGTGGCAATTCTGCATACCGCAGCGCGCAAAATATCAGAGCAGATGGGCTATAACGAATACCCGTTCTGATCAATGCCTCCAATAAAAACGCCGCACTCTTGCGGCGTTTTTGTAAGCGAAATTTAGCTCTGATTAGCCGTTATCAACCACAACAGATGATTTACGCAGCACAGGACAGTTGGTTAACCCGATGATCCCGCTGTCGGAATGGATGTACTGAGCCGTGCTTACCCCCTGGGCGGTGAGATATTTACACTGAATACCCAAACCCGCGGCATTCTCTTTGCTTCCCATTAATACGCCATACCCACTTAACAGCAGGCCGATCCACACAAGTGCCAGTACAATTATCGTACGAACGAGTAAACGCATCGATGCCTCTTTTTTCTTTGTTGTCATGGAGTAAGCGTAACGGGTTTACGCAGTGAAACAAGTGCACGATTCCGAAAAGCGTCTGTTGAAGGTACAGTTAGCCCCTGTTTAAGATAGCCGTGATAACCTGGCTACATCAGGTCATAAGACGGAGTGTGGAGTGAAAAAAATACGCTGGGTAATTCTGATTATAGTGCTGATAGCATGCGTGGTGCTGTGGACGCAGACTATCAATGTGATGTGCGATCAGGATGTACAGTTCTTTAGCGGCATTTGTTCAATCAATAAGTTTATCCCCTGGTAGTGGCTATTTTTGCACTGAGCGATGTCCTTACGTGGCTGCAGTGGTAAAATGACTGTTTTTACTGAGGTGGTGAAATGGGTGAGTTAATGAATTCGGGGCTGCTGAGCATTGCATCCCTGGTAATGTCTTTAGTGGTGCTGGTTGTTGGACTGGTGCTGTGGTTCTTCGTTAATCGCGCCAGCTCCCGCACAAACGAGCAGATTGAGCTGCTGGAAGCATTGCTCGATCAGCAGAAACGGCAGACTGCGTTGCTGCGTCGTCTGTGCGAAGCCAACGAGCCGGAGGAGAAAGCGGTGCCGAAGGAAGCTGATGCTCAAAAACAAGACGAGGAAGAGTTCATTCGCCTGGTGGCCGAACGATAGTCTGCCCGGAACGGGGAGGTGGCCTGACGTGCGGCGTAAATCTCCTCCCTTATCAAATGTGACCCATAACATCCCAACATATAATTAAGCAGCAGTTAACTACTGTTTCAGTATACTGAAAACTGGCGAATATTTATCCTTATACAAGTCGTACCGTTTCGTTGAATAAATTGTGAGCTTTAACTTTCCTGAAGTGTTTTATTTTTATCGAAACGTTTTGCTTGCCTTGTTTTGAGGCAGAGTCATAAAAATTTCATTATTTTGGTGCAGAATAACGCTTATTAAATGGTGGATTTTAATACAGTTAGCAAAATGTATTTAACATTGTTTATTCACTGTCACACTCTGGTGCATTGCGATGTTTTCAGCATAACTTTTCACAAAATGTTCTAACTCAGTCATTCCTTTAAAGAAAATCAGGGATTGGGATGGACGCTTTGAAATGATTGAGCTATGTTTAAAAAGTCTTTGATTACAGGGCGCGCCAGCGCACCCTGTGGGCGGTGAGGTCAGGTGGCGCTTCATTTGACAATTCGCATAACTGTGCAGATTGTTATGGAGTAACGCCTGAATTTGTGCGGCGGATCGAGACACGTTTAAAAATGGCTTGCCATATTAAACGTTGTGTGTGATAACACGTTTTGGGTCAAACGAGGTACAGTTCTGTTTATGTGTGGCATTTTCAGTAAAGAAGTCCTGAGTAAACACGTTGTCGTTGAATACCGCTTCTCTGCCGAACCTTATATTAGTGCCTCAAGCAGTAATGTCTCAGTTTTATCTATGTTAAAGCCTGCGGGCTAAGAAAACACTCTAAGGAATTTTGCAAATGGCAAAGATTAAAGGTCAAGTTAAGTGGTTCAACGAGTCTAAAGGTTTTGGTTTCATTACTCCTGCTGACGGCAGCAAAGACGTGTTCGTACACTTCTCTGCAATCCAGGGTAACGGCTTCAAAACTCTGGCTGAAGGCCAGAACGTTGAGTTCGAAATTCAGGACGGCCAGAAAGGCCCAGCTGCGGTTAACGTAACTGCTATCTGATCGAATCACTGCTGACTGAAGCGCTTAGCGCTTCGATCTCAGACATAAGCCTCGCCGATGCGGGGCTTTTTTATTCACTTATTTTTCAAAATGTTACGTATTCCTCCTCTGTTATTATCTTGTTGCAAACCCGCGAGATTATTAGCATTGTTTTCCCGCCTTATTATCCCTTTTTCCCGTTAAATCAGGGCGTTGATTAACAGCCCTGGGGTTAAAGTGAAAAAAAAGACAATAACGGCCAACGGAAACTTTACACCGGCACGTTTTGCACTTCTGTGTCTCGCCATCTTTTGTAGCCTTGCTTTTCTGTTAGGCCGCGTGGCATGGCTACAAATTATCAAACCGGATAATCTGGTGAAGCAGGAGGATATGCGTTCTCTGCGCGAAGTGGCGATAGACGCCCCGCGTGGGATGATTGTTGACCGTGAAGGGCGTCCCCTTGCGGTAAGCGTACCTGTCCAGGCCGTCTGGGCCGATCCCAAAACTGTGCTTGATAAAGGGGGGATCGGCTTTGATTCGCGCTGGCAGGCCCTGGCAAATGCTTTACACCTTTCTCTGAGCACGCTCGCATCGCGAATAAACAGCAATCCGCACGGGCGATTCATTTATCTAGCTCGTCAGGTTGATCCCTCCCAGGCAAAGTGGATTGATAAGCTGCGTCTTCCCGGTATCAACCTACGCGATGAGTCCCGTCGCTTTTATCCTGCCGGACACGTGGCGGCAAACCTGATTGGCTTCACTAATATTGATGGTCAGGGTATTGAGGGCGTCGAGAAAAGCTTTAACACGCAGCTCACCGGGAAGGCAGGCGTGCGGCTGGTCAGGAAAGATCGCTACGGGCATGTGGTTGAGAACCTCACGGAGGTGGCGCCCGTACCGGCACATAATATCCAGCTTAGTATCGATGAACGCCTGCAAACTATCACCGAAGACGCGCTGGATAATGCCGTGGCGTGGAATAAAGCCGAGTCAGGCGCGTCGGTGCTGATTAATATCCAGACGGGCGAAATTCTGGCGATGGCGAGCTTCCCTGACTTCAACCCCAACAATCGGGAAGGGGCAACGCTGGATGACTTTCGTAATCGCGCGATCAGCGACACCTTTGAACCGGGTTCGACCGTTAAGCCTCTGGTGCTGATGACGGCGCTACAGCAGGGGCTGGTGCAGCCTGACAGCGTGATAGACACGCATCCCTACACCATTGATGGTCATCGTATTCGCGATGTGGGTTACTACCCCGAGCTGACCATGACCGGGATCCTGCAAAAATCCAGCGACACGGGCGTATCCCGTCTTTCTCTCGCGATGCCCGTGCAACGGTTACTTGATACCTATAAAAACTTTGGTTTTGGCGAGAGTACCGGGCTTGGCTTAACGGGAGAAAGCTCAGGTTTACTGCCGCAGCGAAAATTCTGGAGTCAGTTAGACAGGGCGACCTTTGCCTTTGGGTATGGCCTGATGGTTACCCCCCTCCAGCTGGCGCATGTGTATGCCACCATCGGTAGCTATGGCATTGAACGGCCTCTGTCCATCACCCGTATCGATCCCCCCGTGATTGGCAAACGGGTGATGCCCGGGGAGATTGTTCACGAGGTGGAACACATGATGGAGAGCGTCGCGTTACCCGGCGGTGGCGGGATCAAAGCGGCGGTGCGTAACTATCGTGTGGCGATTAAAACCGGGACGGCCAAAAAAATCGATGAACACGGTAAGTATGTGGATAAATACGTCGCCTACACAGCAGGCGTTGCGCCCGCCAGCGATCCCCGTTTTGCACTGGTGGTGGTGATCAACGATCCGAAAAACGGAGCCTACTACGGCGGGGCCGTTTCCGCGCCCGTGTTCAGCGAAATTATGGGTAACGTCTTGCGCCTGGAAAACGTGAAGCCAGACGGACTGCCGGCAGATTCTGACCATCTGATCGTGATGCGTCACCCAGCCGTTTATAACCCTGGCGAATAGCGGTACACTTCGCCTTTTGGTTTTCGCCCTGGAGCTGTCATGTCTTTCAGTTGTCCCCTTTGCCACGCGCCGCTGACGCGCGCGGAGAAAACGTTTATCTGTCCACTGGGACATCAGTTTGACCGGGCTAAAGAGGGCTATGTCAATCTTCTGCCGGTACAGCACAAGCGCTCCCGGGATCCGGGTGACAGCGCGGAGATGATGCAGGCGCGCCGGGCGTTTCTTGACGCCGGGCACTATCAACCGCTCAGGGATGCCGTTGTCGACTTACTCCGTCAATATCTGACAGAAGGCGCATCCGCCATGCTGGATATCGGCTGCGGTGAGGGCTACTACACCGCCACGTTTGCTGACGTCGCGGCTGGGAAGGGCGCCGAAACTTACGGGCTGGACGTGTCGAAAGTGGCTATCCGTGCAGCAGCAAAACGCTACTCAGCGGTAACGTTCTGCGTGGCCTCCAGCCACCGCCTGCCGTTTGAGGAAGCGAGTATGGACGCCGTGGTGCGTATCTATGCCCCGTGCAAGGCAGAGGAGCTGGCGCGCGTCGTTAAGCCCGGCGGGTGGGTTATCACCGTTACGCCGGGACCGCGTCATCTGCTGGAGCTAAAAGGGCTGATCTATGATGAAGTTCACCTGCATGCGCCGCACTCTGAACAGCTGGCGGGCTTCGCGTTAAAGCAGACGCAGTCAATGGCGTATGAGATGACGTTGCAGGGAAGTGAAGCGGTGGCGTTACTGCAAATGACGCCGTTTGCGTGGCGGGCAAAACCAGAGGTGTGGGAAACGCTGGCAGCACAGACAGAATTTCGCTGCCAGACGGATTTCAGCATCCATTGCTGGCAGCGCGAAGATTAACCCGCGAAGTGTGCCCAGAGTATTTGGGCACCAATCCCGATCAACACGATACCGCCCAGAATTTCGGCGCGTTTGCCTAACAGCGGGCCAATGAACCGCCCCACCATCATCCCCAGCGTTGACATAATCAGCGTGGCGCAGCCAATCGCCAGCGCGGTGGCGATAATATTGACCTGCAAAAACGCCAGACCGACACCGACGGCCATTGCGTCCAGGCTGGTTGCGATAGCGGTTGTCACCAGAAGCCAGAAGCCGTGGCGTTGCAGCGGCGCATCATCTTCATCGCTGTTGCCACGAAAACCTTCAATTACCATGCGTCCGCCGAGGAACACCAGCAGCACGAAGGCGATCCAGTGGTTCCACTCCAGCACAAACTGGCTGGCGAGCATCCCCAGACCCCAGCCAATAAGCGGCGTCAGCGTTTCGATTGCGCCAAAGATGAGACCGGTGCGCAGGGCTTCGGAAAATTTAGGTTTATGGAGGGTGGCACCTTTACCGATAGAGGCGGCAAATGCGTCCATGGACATGCCAAAAGCCAGAAGGATCGTAGCGGAGATATTCATAAGTGCGTCCAGACCGGGGATATCCATATGACACATCACTGCCCCCAGTAAACAGCAGTTGATGTATCTATGGTCTCGCCTGATCGCTTTTGGCACAGTAAGTGTGCTGAAAACGATCCGTACGCGCCACGTTTTGCAACGAGTATGTTGACACGTACATTTCCCGCAGGCAGGAAATCGGCTACTCCCCAACGACGGGCGCAACCTTAACATATTTTGAGAATATAAAACAACAACGAAGATGGCTTTATAAAGCCACTATGTTGATAACGATTTTCATTTAGGTTTATGCGTAAAAGTATCGTTAATAAATATAAGTTAATTCGCAGGGGAGATATAGCATCGGCTATATTGCTGGTTTGAGAATAATACAATACATAGCCGATGCTATAAAATTAATTCATTGAGTTTTAAGGAGTAATTTGTAGATTTTTTCCAGGTCGTCAATATTTTTGACGCGAATGAGCAGGCGGCGTTGTTCTAATTGCATCACCAGAACTCCGTCTTCGGATAAATTCATCTCTTTAATGCGGTTATATTCTATCCAGACATTGGCGAAGAAGAATCCGTGTTTTTTAAAAATGAGTTTTGGCGAGCGGATCCAGAACAGGTAAATCGCCATTAATGCCAGCGCACATAATAACCATGTGGTTAATATTGCGCCGTGGCTGGTCACATTATTGTAAATCAGGATGACTACCAGACCGGCGAAGATAAACGCATCAATGCGCCCACGGCGTAAGAGGGGAAGGGTCAGCAGCGTCTCGCCGTGGCGGCGAGGCATAATGAACTCGTCATAGATCGCGTAAGCCAGAAGGGCAACAATAAATAAAACCAGTACGGTGTCCGTGACAGTCATTCATCCTCCAGATAAAAAGACCGGGGGCAAGCCCCCGGTCGGTAACGCATTTTATTACAGACCCAGCAGGCCGACGGCGTAGCCCGCGATACCGATGACGAAGAAGCCAACGATGATCCACAGCGGGTTCACTTTCTTACGCAGCAGCCACATACAGGCGAAGGTTAACAGCAGCGGTACCAGGCCAGGCATCAGCTGGTCCAGAATGGTCTGCACGGTGGTGACGCGCGTCTGACCATCCTGACCGGTGATCGTCGATACCACCAGCGGGATGTTCACGTGCGTCCACTTGTTAACCAAAGCCCCCATTACAAACAGGCCGAGGATTGACGCCCCCTCAGTCAGTTTTTGCAGGAAGCCGCCGCCCATATCCTTAACGATATCCACCCCTTTACGGTAACCGTATGCCACGCCGTAGTAGCGGGTCAGCAGACGCACCGCGTTGAACAGGATAAAGAACAGCAGGGGACCAAGCAGACTGCCGCTCATGGCGATCCCGGCGCCCAGTGCCGCAAAGACCGGACGCACGGTACCCCAGAAGATCGGGTCGCCCACGCCTGCCAGCGGCCCCATCAGACCGACTTTAATACCGTTGATAGCACCATCGTCGATCTCAGCCCCGTTTGCACGCTGCTCTTCCATCGCCAGCGTTACGCCCAGAACAGGCGCCGCTACGTAAGGGTGGGTGTTGAAGAATTCCAGGTGACGCTTAATTGCCTGACGGCGTGCTTCGTTGTTTTCCGGATACAGGCGTTTGATTGCCGGCACCATGGAGAAGCAGAAGCCGAGCGCCTGCATACGTTCGAAGTTCCATGAACCCTGAAACAGGTTAGAACGGATGAACACGCCACGAATATCACCCGGAGTGAGTTTTTTCTCAGTGGTAGTTTTTGTCATATCAACCATTTCGCTCACCTGTTAGTCCAGTTCGTTATCGAGATCGTTGTTACCAGCAGCCTGCGCAGGGGCACCCGCGACACGGTTGTATTTCGGGCTGAGCTGGATATAAAGAATCGCCATCACCGCACCAATCACACCCAGCGCAACCAGGTTGAAGTTGGTGAATGCAGCGGTAACGAAGCCAAGGTAGAAGAACGGCATCAGATAGCCTGCGCGCATCATGTTGATGACCATCGCGTAACCTACGACCACAATCATACCGCCCGCGATATTCAGACCGCCGGTGACCACTTCTGGTATGGCGTTCAGCATACTTTGAACTTCACTGGTCCCAACGGAAATCGCCACGATAACGGCCGGAATAGCGATACGCATCGCCTGCAGGAACAGGGACGAGACGTGGATCCAGGAGAGCGCTGTCAGGTTGCCGTTATCGGCCGCCTTATCCGCCGCGTGCTGGAAGGCAACGGTGATGGTACGAACAATGATGGTCAGCACCTGGCCTGCCGCGGCTAGTGGAATGGCCAGCGCGATACCGGCACCGATACTCTGATGACCGGCGATAACCAGAACGGTCGAAATAATGGACGCCAGCGCGGCATCTGGCGCAACTGCCGCACCGATGTTCATCCAGCCGAGGGCGATCATTTCCAGGGTACCACCGATGATGATACCGGTTTTCATGTCACCGAGAACGGCGCCAATCAACGTACAGGCCACCAGAGGGCGGTGGAACTGAAATTCATCAAGTACGGACTCCATACCCGCAATACACGCGACGATGAACACCAGCACAATCTGAAGAGTAGTAATCTCCATTGCACTTCTCCTATTACATAAGCTCTATATGAAAAACCGGCCCGGGCTTATTTCCCCACTTTGCCGATCAAATCCATCATTTTCAGTTTCTGATCCGTGGAAACCTTACGGGCTTCCAGCTCGATACCGCGTGCATTCAGCTTGTTGAAGGCCTCGATATCTTTCGCATCCACTGAAATCGCATTGTTGACCTGCGTTTTGCCCTGACGGAAAGCCATACCGCCAATGTTAACGGAGGTGATTTTCACGCCGCCTTCAACAATGCGTTCAACGTCTGTCGGGTTGGTGAACAGAAGCATCACGCGTTCGCCCGCATATTTCGGGTTGTTGTAAACGCGGATCATTTTGGCGACATCCACGACGTGCGCGGTGACGCCCGGCGGTGCAACCTGGGTAAGAAGGGTTTTACGGACAGTGTCGGCGGCCACTTCGTCACTGACCACGATGATGCGTTGTACGTTGGTCTCTTTGGTCCAGCGCGTCGCCACCTGGCCGTGGATCAGACGGTCATCAATACGCGCAAGGCCGATAACCATGTAATCGTTCGGACCCATTGGCTTCGCCGGTGCCGCGGCTTTTGGTGCAGCAGGGGCAGGGGCAGGTTTTTCAACCGCCTGTGCTTTCAGCGCCTTCACGCCTTCGCGACCGGTTTCCACCGCCAGCGCCACCAGCTCGTCAAAGCCTGGGTTGTCGTCACGCGCCATGAAGGTTTCCACCAACATTGGGATATTTACCCCGGCGACGACTTCATAATGCTCTTTATCGACGACAATGCGGCTGGCAGCGTTGAACGGGCTGCCGCCCCATGTATCCACGAGAAACAGCACGCCTTTGCTGGTATCCAGCTTCTCAAGCTGAGCAGTGTACTTTTCAATCAGCGTCTCGGCGTTTTCACCGGGAACGAAATCGATCCAGCCAACGTTTTCCTGCTCGCCCAACAGCATTTCTGCCGTTTTGAGTAACTGCTCCGCAGCCCAACCATGTGTGCCTATGACAATAGCAATGGTCACTTGCTACCTCCTATTATTATCATTTATACGTCTGCCAGGCAGGCGTACTGAGAATCGTATTGGCGAACCGAATCGATTCAGATAAGGGTTAGAGTTCTAAAAAACCAAGACTTCCGCGAATTATTTTAGATAGTGAAAAAATAATTTATGTGATGAAGATCCGTAATTTAGCTACGCCTTACAGATTTTTCTGTAAGATAAACCACGTGTGTTACAGAAGTTTGCAAAGGAACGTAAATCTTTGCTAAAAACCCATTGTCTCTGATATGTTTAGCGTCCGTTTAATTATTCAGGAGTATAGGGCTACAGCCCACTATATGGACCGTCACCGACGTCAGTCATCTTCCAGGCCATCCCGCGCCTTATTCACCGGCGACCTTCGCCACGCATTGACCCCCATTCCCTTTGAAATGCCCGAAATTAGCGGGGCACCGTTTTGTCATTCCTTTAGCAGGAGCGTGTCATGGAATTCTTAATGGACCCGTCAATCTGGGTAGGCTTGCTTACGCTGGTCGTGCTGGAGATCGTTCTCGGTATTGATAACCTGGTGTTTATTGCCATTCTTGCGGATAAGCTGCCGCCGAAACAGCGTGATAAAGCCCGTCTGATCGGCCTCTCGCTGGCGCTGATCATGCGACTGGGCCTGCTGTCCGTGATCTCGTGGATGGTTACGCTGACTAAGCCTCTGTTCACCGTCATGGATTTCACCTTCTCCGGCCGTGATTTAATCATGCTGGTGGGGGGGCTTTTCCTGCTGTTCAAAGCTACAACAGAGCTGCATGAACGGCTGGAGAACCGGCAGCATGATGATGGCCACGGTAAGGGGTATGCCAGCTTCTGGGTGGTGGTCCTGCAGATTGTGGTGCTTGATGCGGTCTTCTCACTGGATGCGGTGATTACAGCGGTTGGCATGGTGAACCATCTGCCGGTGATGATGGCGGCGGTTGTGATTGCGATGGCGGTAATGCTGCTGGCGTCGAAACCGCTGACGCGTTTCGTCAACCAACATCCGACGGTCGTCGTGCTGTGTCTGAGTTTCCTGTTGATGATTGGTCTGAGCCTGGTGGCAGAAGGTTTTGGTTTCCATATACCGAAAGGCTACCTGTACGCCGCGATTGGCTTCTCGATTCTGATCGAGCTGTTTAACCAGATTGCGCGCCGTAACTTCATTAAGCAGCAGTCGAATCAGCCGCTGCGCGCGCGTACCGCCGATGCGATCCTGCGCCTGATGGGCGGGCGTCGTCAGGTGAACGTGCAGGCGGATAACGAGAACCGTAACCCGGTTCCGGTGCCGGAAGGCGCGTTTGTGGAAGAAGAACGCTACATGATCAACGGCGTGCTTTCGCTGGCCTCCCGCTCCCTGCGCGGCATTATGACGCCGCGCGGTGAAATCAGCTGGGTGGACGCCAACCTGAGCGTCGACGAAATTCGCCAGCAGCTGCTCTCCTCGCCGCACAGCCTGTTCCCGGTCTGTCGGGGCGAGCTGGATGAGATCATCGGTGTGGTGCGCGCGAAAGAGATGCTCGTGGCGCTGGAAGAGGGCGTCAACGTCGAGGCCGTAGCGGCCGCGTCGCCTGCCATCGTGGTGCCGGAGACGCTGGATCCGATTAACCTGCTGGGCGTGTTGCGTCGTGCTCGCGGGAGCTTTGTTATCGTCACCAACGAATTTGGTGTGGTACAAGGTCTGGTAACGCCGCTGGACGTGCTGGAAGCCATTGCCGGTGAATTCCCTGATGCGGATGAAACGCCAGAAATCGTTGCCGACGGTGACGGCTGGCTGGTGAAAGGCACCACCGACCTGCACGCGCTCTCGCACACGCTGGGCGTCGAAAACGTGGTCAATGACGATGAAGACATCGCCACGGTAGCGGGGCTGGTGATTGCCGTTAACGGGCAGATCCCGCGTATCGGTGATGTGCTTGAGCTGCCGCCGCTGCAAATTACCATCGTTGAAGCCAACGACTATCGCGTTGATATGGTCCGTATTGTTAAAGAGCACTCTGTACACGACGAAGAAGAGTAACGCTATCTAGCGTAACGGCAATAAAGGCACGATGTGTCCGTTGTGACGGGCTGGCGGAGGGTTACTTTCCGCCAGCCATTTCGGAAACTCCCGCAGCGGCATCGGCCGCGCATACAAGTACCCCTGCAAAATATGTACGCTGTGGCGGCGCAAATAGCGTGACTGCTCCTCGGTTTCAACCCCTTCTGCAACCAGTTCAATATTCAACCTCTGGCCCAGCGCAATAATAATATCCGTTACCGTTGAGTTCACGGCGTCGGTGCCGATCGCGGTGGTGAAGGATTTATCAATTTTCAGCACGTCCGGGTGAAGTTTTTCAAGCCACGAAAGAGAACTATTGCCCGTACCAAAATCATCAATCGCAAGCTTCACCCCTTTGCGATGCAGCTCCCGCACGATGCGGTAATCCACATCGAGCAACGCATCGCGTTCGGTTAACTCTACAATCAACTTTTGAACAGGGTTCGCCTTAAACCAGATGCGGTTGAGATCCCGGATCAGCGCAGCGCGGCGAAAATGGCTGGCGGCCACGTTGATGCCAATATGGAAATCCCGTGAGGCCGGGAAAAAGCCTATCTGCCGCACCGTTTCGCTGATGACGTAGCGGGTAAGCGGAACAATCAGGCTATGTTCTTCAGCCAGGGGGATAAAGACATCGGGAGAAATCCAGCCCTGACGCGGGTTGTTCCAGCGCAGGAGGATCTCGACGCCAACGCATTCCCGGGTGCGGGCGTTTACCAGCGGCTGGCAGAAGAGTTCAAACTCCCGGGCAGCAATCCCCATATTAATTTCCCAGGTGAAACTTATGCGTCGCGCCGTGGCAAGCCAGGCGATATAGCCCATCAGTAAACTGAGCATCAACGCCAGCGGTAGCTGGGTGGGCAGATTTTTCAATGCCATTTGGCCTGCCCCCGGGCCGCTGACCGTGACGCTGAAAGGGTAGTGCTGTGAAGACTGTTCCAGCAGGGAGGCGTGTTCATCGAAGGTCGGCGTATTCGTCACCTGCTGCCCGTCGCGGAGAAAATTATCGCCTACTCTCAGGACCACGTCGGTGATTTGTGGCCGCTGTGGCTCCAGAATCATTTTGGTGATGAGATCGATATTCACTACCTCCATCAACCCGTCACTGCCGTCGCCCGCAAGGGGTGACCACTGAATCAGTACCGGACTGCCCTTTAACAGCCACCGATCGGTCAACAAGATCAGCCTGGGTTCACTGGACGGAAGCATCGGCTCAATGTCACTGACGGGCATATTTCGGCTGCCAAATACGCTCGAGCAATACAGTATTCCGTCTTTGACGAGGGCGATGGAGCGCACGGTCTGGAGGATCGCCGCCTGTTTTCGCAGAATCGGATTCGCTTCAGCGCAGGGCATATCAACCAGAAAACGTAGAGTTTCACGCTGGGTTTCTAACGCAAGAAGCACCTTATCAAGCGCACGCACGGTGTGGTGAGTAAAGTCGTGGATCCGATCCTGATTAATGTTGCGCTGTGAAATAAAGCGAATGCCCAGCGTCAGGACGAGCGTAACGAGCGCAACCGTAACACAGACGATAACGCGTTTTCGGCGATAGTCTTTAATGATCGTTTGTGCAGTTTGCATGAACGGTCGCCTGATAAGCACCGGCCGGAAAAGCCAGACGCAACAGTGACAGTGTAGTGGGGAATACGTGAAGCGACGAGAGGCGGTGGGAAAATTCGCCCATCTGTTGCAGATGGGCGAAAAGGAAGGTTTAGTCGCACTGCACCTTAATGGCCAGACCGCCGCGCGAAGTCTCACGGTACTTCGCGTTCATGTCCTTGCCGGTTTCGTACATGGTTTCAATAACCTTATCCAGTGACACGCGTGGCTCGCTGGTACGGCGCATCGCCATACGCGAGGCGTTGATCGCTTTGACGGAGGCGATGGCGTTACGCTCAATGCACGGTACCTGCACCTGGCCGGCAACCGGGTCACAGGTCAGACCGAGGTTGTGCTCCATGCCGATTTCCGCCGCCACGCACACCTGCTCAGGGCTTGCGCCCAGCAGTTCCGCCAGACCGGCCGCCGCCATAGAGCAGGCCACGCCCACTTCACCCTGACAGCCTACTTCGGCACCGGAGATGGAGGCATTCATCTTGTACAGCGCGCCGATAGCGCCTGCCGCGAGGAAATAACGGATATAGATCTCCGGTGTCACGGGCTCAATAAAGTGATCGTAGTAGGCCAGCACCGCCGGAACGATACCGCACGCGCCGTTGGTTGGCGCCGTCACCACGCGACCACCCGCTGCGTTCTCTTCGTTAACCGCCAGCGCAAACATGTTCACCCAGTCAACCACATTCATAGGGTCATTGGAGAATTTGTCGGTGGTGACCAGCATACGGCGAAGCGCAGAGGCACGACGCGGCACACGCAGTGGCCCAGGCAGAACCCCCTCGGTGTTCATCCCGCGGTCAATACAGGCGCGCATGGTTTGCCACACGTTAGCAAAATAGTCTTCGATCTCTTTCTTGCTGTGCAGCGCCAGTTCGTTCTGCATCACCATGCCGGAGAGGGAGAGACCGGTCTCTTTGCAATAGGCCAACATCTCGGTGGCAGATTTAAACGGATAGGGCACATTCACATCGCCCGCGCTCTCTTTGCCAAAGTGTTCTTCGTCAACGATAAAGCCGCCGCCGATGGAGTAGTAGGTTTTACTGTAGATCTCTTTTTCGCCGCTCCAGGCGTGGATGGTCATACCGTTTTCATGCAGCGGCAGGTTGTCGCTACGAAAACGCATCCCGTCATCCTGCGGGAAGTCCACTTCGTGCTGACCGTTAGCCAGCAGCAGACGACCGCGCGTTTCCACGTCGCGGATAAATGCCGGAATGGCATCAATATCAACTGTGTCCGGCATATTGCCCGCCAGACCCATAATAATGGCGATATCGGTGTGGTGGCCTTTACCCGTTAATGACAGTGAACCGTAAACGTCTACGGCGACACGGGTAACGCTTTCCAGTAATCCTTTTTCGACCAGATCATCGACGAACTGTTTACCGGCCTTCATCGGCCCTACAGTGTGGGAAGAAGATGGACCAATCCCCACTTTGAACATGTCGAATATACTAATCACTTTCACACTCCTGACAGGGTTACTGGGGTTCCAGTAACGATGTTATAACTGCGCATAGTGTAAGAGGGAACACTAACCTCGGCTTAACTATTCACATGAATTAAACTAATGGTTAACGATGGTTTAGCTAATAGCGCGACGCCGATCGCAAACCTGCCAGAAAAGGGTGGAATGTAAAGTATAGTCAAGGCTTCAGGCCGATTTGTAGCGCAAGCTCACGAATGATGCCTGCCGTCATGCCCCAGACAAAATAATGCTGATACCACGACAGCCAGACCCGATGATCGTGCCCGCGGCGGTGAATATCCAGAGGATGATAGCGGCCCAGACGAAGGGCCTCTTCAAGCGGCATTTCGAACACCGCTGAAACTTCATCGACGCTGGCGTGATACTGAAGATCGGGCGGAATAATGCCGACGACCGGCGTAACCTGAAAACCGGTTACGCTGTCCACTGGCGGCAGCACGCCAATTACCTCGACCGCCTCCGGGGGGATCGCCACCTCCTCATGCGCTTCGCGCAGCGCGGCGGCAATCAGGGAAGCATCGGTGCTGTCCACCGCGCCGCCCGGAAACGCAACCTGACCGGCGTGTTTTCGCATATGCGGTGAGCGCTGGGTAAGCAACAGACCCGGCTGTTCACGACGCACGACCGGGATCAGTACCGCCGCCTGACGTTGATTCAGCGCGGCGCGGTTAACCTGGGGCCGCAGAAGCTGAAAACGCGACAGAAAATCATCCAGCGTCAGGTTGTCTTTCTTCACCGTGAGTTCTCCAGTTGTTTCAGGATACGATTCACTTTATCAAAGGTTTCCTGATATTCCGCCCCGGCCTGGCTGTCGGCTACAATGCCGCCGCCTGCGGAACAGTAAAGGTTACCATCGCAGGCCGTCAGGGTGCGAATAGTGATGCTGGTATCCATGGTTCCGCACAGGCTCACATAGCCGATGCTGCCGCACCAGGCGTTGCGGCGATGCGGTTCCAGTTCGTCGATGATCTCCATCGCGCGGACCTTCGGCGCGCCGGTGATGGAGCCGCCCGGAAACGCGGCGCGGAGCAGATCGCAGGCGGTCCGCGAGGCCGGCAGGCGTGCAGTGATAGTACTGACCAGATGATGTACCGCCGGGAAAGGCTCCACAACGAACAGCTCCGGCACGCGCACGCTGCCCGGCTCGGCGACGCGGCCAATATCATTGCGCATCAGATCGACAATCATCAGGTTTTCAGCGCGATCTTTCGGCGAGGCCGCCAGCGTCTCCGCCTGCTGGCGGTCGGCGTTAGCATCGGCAAGGCGCGGCAGGGTGCCCTTGATCGGGCGGGTCTGAATAATACCGTCAGCCAGATGAATAAAACGCTCAGGCGAAAGGCTGAGGATGGCGCCGTGTTCAAGGCGTAAAAATGCGCTAAACGGGGCCTTATTGCTGGCATTGAGGCGAGTAAATGCCTGCCATTCGTCTCCCCGGTACGCCGCCTGGAAACGCTGGGCAAGGTTGACCTGATAACAGTCGCCGCTGTGAAGATACGCCTGCACGCGAGAGAATTTTTCCGCATATTCCGCCGCGCTCATGTTCGAGTGCCAGCCGGAGGTCAGCATAAAGTGTTCCGCTGTGGCGGGCCGTTGCGCCTCAAGCCAGGCCAGACGCGCCTGCACGTCTCGGTGGCTAAGCAGGGAAACAGTCTGCTTACGGTGATCCACGATTAGCGCCCAGTCATACAGCCCCACCGCCATATCCGGCAGGGAAATATCCGCCTGCGCATGCTCGGGCAGCTTTTCGAAACGGCGACCCAGATCGTAACCAAACAGGCCCAGCGCGCCCCCCTGGAAAGGCAGATCCGGATCCGGTGTGGCAGATAAGCCCAGAGCATGGATCTCGTTCTGAAGCCGCATCAGCGGATCGTCCGTGGGTGACAGCGCATCGGTCGTCAGCGTTTTAACCGGGTCGGCCACCAGAATATCAAAGCGGCTGTAGGGGTGATCCGCATGCCCGGAGTGCAGCAGCATGGCAAAAGGAAGGTGGCTCAGACGGGCAAACCAGAACTCGGCGGCGTCTGCACGCCAGGGTAAGGTCATAACAGTGGGGAAGCGCATGTTCATGTATGGCATACTACCGGGTAGCGTGAAATAATTAGCGCGAATAATTTAGCAGGAGTTAACGATGTTTGCAGGTTTACCTTCTCTCAGTCATGACCAACAGCAGAAAGCGGTAGAGCGGATTCAGGAACTGATGGGCCAGGGTATGAGCAGCGGAGAAGCGATCACCGTCGTCGCTCAGGAAATTCGCGCCAGTCATACCGGCGAGCGGATAGTGGCGCGATTTGAAGATGAAGATGAATAACCGGGCTTAAACTGCCGCGATAATCTTAATCTCCACCTTATACTCCGGTTTCATCAGCGTGGCCTGTACGGTGCAGCGTACAGGCGCGTGACCCGCCACTACCCACGCATCCCAGGCTTTATTCATCTCCGCGAAGTCGTCTTTATTCGCCAGGAAAATCGTCGCGTCCAGAATGCGGGATTTATCGCTGCCCTGTTTTTCCAGTACGGCGTCGATCTGCGCCAGGGTGTTAGCGGTTTGCTCGAAGGCGTCGGCGTCCAGATTGGCAGGGACACCGGTGTAGTACAGCGTCTGGTTGTGGATCACCACATCAGACCAGCGGGCTTCGGCATCAATGCGCGTAATTGTCATAAACGTATCCTCGTTATCTTTCATCGTCAGGCGGCAAGACTGCCATATTGTTCCGCCGTCGTCACTATTTAGGGTGGCACCGGAGAGAAGGGGCTGACATAATCCCTGTGCAAAAATACAGTGAGAGAACACCGTGGCAGACGATTTTTCCCCTGAAGGTCAGTTAGCACAGGCAATTCCCGGTTTTAAACCGCGCGAACCCCAACGTCAGATGGCGCATGCCGTCGCACACGCCATCGACAAGGCGCAGCCGCTGGTTGTGGAGGCCGGCACCGGTACGGGGAAAACCTACGCTTACCTCGCTCCTGCGCTGCGGGCGAAAAAAAAGGTGATCATCTCTACGGGATCAAAAGCGCTCCAGGATCAGCTCTACAGCCGCGACTTACCCACGGTGGCGAAAGCGCTAAAATACAAAGGGCGTCTGGCCTTGCTGAAAGGGCGTTCTAACTATCTGTGTCTGGAGCGTCTCGAACAGCAGGCACTGGCGGGCGGTGACCTGCCGGTACAAACACTCAGCGATGTGATCGTCCTGCGCGCCTGGGCCAACCAGACGGAGGAGGGGGACATCAGCACCTGTGCGAGCGTGCCGGAAGACTCCCCGGCCTGGCCGCTGGTGACCAGCACCAACGACAACTGCCTCGGCAGCGACTGCCCGCTGTATAAAGACTGCTTTGTGGTGAAAGCGCGTAAAACGGCGATGGAAGCCGATGTGGTGGTGGTGAACCATCACCTGTTTCTTGCGGATATGGTGGTCAAGGACAGTGGTTTCGGCGAGCTGATCCCGGAGGCGGAGGTGATGATCTTCGATGAAGCCCATCAGCTACCGGACATCGCCAGCCAGTATTTTGGCCAGTCGCTCTCCAGCCGTCAGCTTCAGGATCTGGCGAAAGATATTACCATTGCCTATCGCACCGAGCTCAAAGATACCCAGCAGTTGCAGAAGTGCGCGGACCGCCTGGCGCAGTGCGCACAGGATTTCCGCTTACAGCTTGGCGAGCCGGGCTATCGCGGCAACCTGCGCGAACTGCTCGCGGACAAAAATATCCAGCGCGCGCTGCTGCTGCTCGATGATGCCCTTGAACTCTGTTACGACGTGGCGAAGCTGTCCCTCGGACGTTCAGCGCTGCTGGACGCCGCCTTCGAGCGGGCCACGCTCTACCGTGGGCGGCTGAAGCGGCTGAAAGAGATCAACCAGCCGGGCTACAGCTACTGGTATGAATGTACCTCGCGCCACTTTACCCTGGCGCTCACGCCGCTGACCGTTGCCGATAAATTCAAAGAGGTGATGGCGCAAAAGCCCGGCACCTGGGTCTTTACCTCGGCCACGCTGTCGGTCAACGACGATCTGCACCACTTTACCGAGCGTCTCGGCATTGAGCAGGCTGAATCCTTACTCCTCCCAAGCCCGTTCGACTATGAGAAACAGGCGCTGCTGTGCGTGCCACGCAATCTGCCGCTGCCTAACCAGCCAGGGGCGGCGCGCCATCTGGCGGCCATGCTAAAGCCGATGATTGAGGCCAACAACGGACGCTGCTTTATGCTCTGCACCTCTCACGCCATGATGCGCGATCTGGCCGAGCAGTTCCGCGCGACCATGACGTTGCCGGTGCTGTTGCAGGGGGAAACCAGCAAAGGCCAGCTGCTCCAGCAGTTTGTCAGCGCCGGTAATGCCCTGCTGGTGGCGACCAGCAGCTTCTGGGAAGGGGTGGACGTGCGCGGCGATACGCTCTCGCTGGTGATTATCGATAAGCTGCCATTCACATCGCCGGACGATCCGCTCCTGAAAGCACGCATGGAGGACTGCCGTCTGCGCGGGGGCGATCCGTTCGACGACGTCCAGTTGCCGGACGCGGTTATCACGCTTAAACAGGGGGTAGGGCGACTGATACGCGACGTCACCGACCGCGGAGTGCTGGTGATCTGCGACAATCGCCTGGTGATGCGTCCCTACGGCGCCACCTTCCTCGCCAGCCTGCCGCCTGCGCCGCGCACACGGGATATTAAACGCGCGGTCCGCTTCCTGGCGAACCCGACGGCGGAGTAATTCTTCCCGGAGTGTGTTAAGATGCGCGCCATTTTGTGACTGACCATTGCGAGAGCGCGACGACTGATGCGAATTCTGGCTATTGATACCGCGACAGAGGCCTGTTCCGTTGCCCTGTGGAACGACGGTACGACTTTTGCTCATTTCGAAGAGTGCCCACGGGAACACACCCAACGTATTCTGCCCCTGGTAAAAACCATTTTAACCGAGGGCAACACCGCCCTGACTGACCTCGACGCGCTGGCCTACGGCCGTGGCCCGGGCAGCTTTACGGGCGTACGTATCGGGATTGGCATTGCGCAGGGGCTGGCGCTGGGCGCTGACCTGCCGATGATCGGCGTTTCAACGCTTGCGACTATGGCTCAGGGTGCCTGGCGCATGACCGGTGCCAGCCGCGTGCTGGCCGCGATTGATGCCCGCATGGGTGAAGTCTACTGGGCGGAGTACACCCGTGACGAAAACGGCGTCTGGCACGGCGAAGAGTCGGAAGCCGTGCTTAAACCTGAAGCCGTCACCGAGCGCCTGAAACAGCTCACCGGTGAGTGGGCGACGGTCGGAACCGGCTGGCCGGCATGGCCTGAGATGGCGAAGGACACCGGCCTTACGCTGGTGGATGGTAACATGCTCCTGCCTGCCGCCGAAGATATGTTGCCTGTTGCCTGTCAGCAGCTTGCCGCAGGAAAAACCGTGGCCGTTGAACACGCCGAGCCGGTTTATTTACGAAACACCGTCGCATGGAAGAAACTTCCTGGCCGCGAGTGAATCTCAGTAACAGGAACTGAGAAAAAGGAGTCGCATCATGGCGGTTCAGACTAAAGTTGTACGCTTTTTTATGGCAGGCGCGGTTGCCATAGCACTGAGCGGGTGCGTCACCGTTCCTGATGCGATCAAGGGCACCAGCCCGACGCCACAGCAGGATCTGGTACGCGTGATGAATGCTCCGGAGCTGTATGTCGGGCAGGAAGCGCGCTTTGGCGGCAAGGTGGTTGAAGTGCTAAACCAGCAGGGGAAAACCCGGCTGGAGATTGCCACCGTTCCACTGGACAGCGGCGCACGGCCTGTTCTGGGTGAAGCCTCGCGCGGGCGGATCTACGCTGACGTCAGCGGCTTCCTCGATCCGGTAGATTTCCGCGGGCAGCTGGTGACCGTCGTCGGGCCGATTACCGGTTCGGTGGCGGGGAAAATCGGCAATACGCCATACAAATTTATGACCATGCAGGTGAACGGCTATAAACGCTGGCGTATCGCCCAGCAGGTGGTGATGCCGCCACAGCCAATCGATCCGTGGATGTGGGGTCCGCATCCGTATCGTTACGGCTACGGTGGCTGGGGTTGGTACAATCCAGGCCCTGCACAGGTTCAAACAATTGTAACTGAGTAAGTTACTGTTATTGTTAGGAAAGAGACAGCGGCTCAGCCGCTGTCTCTGTTTTTTTACGGACAAAACGAAAAAAAAGAGTGACGCGCTTCGCAACCTGCAATCTGAACAATTAATAAACTGGTACGCTGAGTTAATATAATGTTAACAAACTGTTTATTATCGGGGCTGTGATGACGACGAACACTCATTTCAGAGGTGATGCATTGAAAAAGGTTTGGCTTAACCGTTATCCCGCGGATGTCCCTGCGGAGATCAATCCTGACCGTTATCAATCCCTGATTGAATTATTTGAACACTCGGTACGGCGCTACGCTGACCAGCCCGCATTTGTGAATATGGGCGAAGTGATGACTTTCCGTAAGCTGGAAGAGCGCAGCCGGGCGTTTGCGGCCTATTTACAGGAAGGGTTGGGCTTGCAGAAAGGGGATCGCGTCGCGCTGATGATGCCAAACCTGCTGCAATACCCGGTGGCGCTGTTCGGGATCCTCAGGGCGGGGATGATCGTGGTTAACGTTAACCCGCTCTATACCCCACGCGAGCTGGAACATCAGTTGAATGACAGCGGTGCGGCGGCGATTGTGATTGTCTCCAACTTTGCCCACACGCTGGAAAAAGTCGTTGAAAAAACCCAGGTTAAGCACGTCATCCTGACGCGCATGGGCGACCAGCTCTCTACCGCGAAAGGTACGCTGGTCAACTTTGTCGTGAAATACGTTAAGCGGCTGGTGCCGAAATACCACCTGCCGGATGCCATCTCTTTCCGCCGCGCGCTGCATGCGGGCTATCGGATGCAGTACGTTAAGCCGGAGATCGTGTCAGAAGATCTGGCTTTCCTGCAATACACGGGCGGTACCACCGGCGTGGCTAAAGGGGCGATGCTGACCCATCGTAACATGCTGGCGAACCTTGAACAGGTGAACGCCACCTACGGGCCGCTACTGCACCCGGGCAAGGAGCTGGTGATCACCGCGCTTCCGCTGTATCACATTTTTGCGCTGACCATGAACTGCCTGCTGTTTATCGAGCTTGGCGGTCAAAACGTATTGATCACCAACCCGCGCGACATTCCGGGGCTGGTTAAAGAGCTGGCGAAATACCCGTTCACCGCCATGACCGGCGTGAACACCCTGTTTAACGCGCTGCTTAACAATAAAGAGTTCCAGCAGCTCGATTTCTCCACGCTGCATCTTTCTGCGGGCGGCGGGATGCCGGTTCAGCAGGCGGTTGCCGAGCGCTGGGTAAAACTCACCGGACAGTATCTGCTGGAAGGCTATGGTCTGACGGAGTGCGCCCCGCTGGTCAGCGTCAACCCGCATGACATCGACTACCACAGCGGCAGTATCGGTCTGCCGGTCCCGTCGACGGAAGCTAAACTGGTGGACGATGAGGGTAACGAAGTGCCTCACGGCGAACCGGGCGAGCTGTGCGTCAGAGGGCCGCAGGTGATGCTGGGCTACTGGCAGCGCCCAGATGCCACGGATGAGATCATCAAAGACGGCTGGCTGTACACCGGCGACATCGCGGTGATGGATGACGAAGGTTTTCTGCGTATCGTCGATCGCAAGAAAGACATGATCCTCGTATCCGGTTTCAACGTCTATCCGAACGAAATCGAAGACGTGGTGATGCAGCACAGCGGCGTGCTGGAAGTGGCAGCGGTGGGGGTTCCTTCCGGCAGCAGTGGTGAAGCGGTGAAGATATTTGTGGTCAAGAAAGATCCTTCTCTTACCGAGGAAGCGCTGATAACGTTTTGTCGCCGGCAGCTGACGGGCTATAAAGTGCCGAAGCTGGTGGAATTCCGCGATGAGCTGCCGAAATCCAACGTCGGGAAGATATTACGACGAGAATTACGTGACGAAGCCCGTGCCAAAGTGGACAATAAGGCCTGAGCTTCACGTTAATCGCCCAGACGCCGGTTAAGCCGGCGTTTTTTATGGGCGCAAACAAAAGAGAGTCCGATTTGAATTACCAGATGATCACTACCAACGACGAGCTGGCTTCGCTGTGCGAGGTGACGCGTGATTTCCCCGCTATCGCCCTGGATACGGAATTTGTCCGTACCCGCACGTACTACCCGCAGCTGGGCCTGATCCAGATGTATGACGGCAAACACGTGTCGTTGATTGACCCCCTCGGCATTACCGACTGGGCGCCAATGCGCGAGCTGTTGCTTGATACCGCCGTGACCAAATATCTGCACGCCGGCAGTGAAGATCTGGAAGTCTTTCTCAATACCTTTGGCATCATGCCGCAGCCGCTGATTGATACCCAGATCCTCGCGGCGTTCAGCGGTCGTCCGCTCTCCTGGGGCTTCGCGGCGATGGTGGAAGAGTACACCGGTCTGACGCTGGATAAGAGCGAATCGCGTACCGACTGGCTCGCGCGCCCGCTGACGGCGCGTCAGCTTGAATACGCCGCGGCAGATGTATTCTACCTGCTGCCGATTGCTGGCCAGCTTATGAAAGAGGCTGAGGCGTCCGGTTGGCTGTCTGCCGCCCTGGACGAGTGCCGCATGACGCAGCAGCGTCGTCAGGAAGTGGTTGATCCGAAAGAGGCCTGGCGTGACATCACTAACGCCTGGCAGCTGCGCACCCGTCAACTGGCCTGTCTGCAACTGCTGGCTGACTGGCGGCTGCGTAAAGCGCGTGAGCGCGATCTGGCGGTAAACTTCGTGGTGCGTGAAGAACACCTGTGGGCGGTAGCGCGCTATATGCCGGGTAGCCTTGGCGAACTGGACAGCATTGGCCTTTCCGGGAGTGAGATCCGTTTCCACGGTAAAACGCTGCTCGCGCTGGTAGAGAAAGCTCAGCAGCTGCCGGAGGACGCACTGCCAGAACCACTGCTTAACCTGATGGATATGCCGGGCTACCGCAAGGCGTTCAAAGATATCAAAGCGCTGGTGCAGACGGTGGCGGGGGAAAGCAAACTGAGTGCCGAACTGCTGGCTTCACGTCGTCAGATTAACCAGCTGCTGAACTGGCACTGGAAGTTGAAACCGCAAAATGGTTTACCTGAACTGGTCGCCGGATGGCGGGGGGAACTGATGGCTGAACGCCTGAATACCCTGCTGGAAGGGTATCCGCGGTAAAGAATTGTAGCCCCGGTAAGCGTCGCGCCACCGGGGAAATTGCCGGGCGGTACGATGCTTGCCCGGCCTACAAAACCACAAACGGATTAACGCGACTCTTCCGCTTCCGGAAGCGTCACGTTCAGCTCCAGAATCGAAATATCCCCGTCTTTTTGCTCCAGCTGAACGGTGACCATTTCCGGGTCAATCTGCACGTATTTGCAGATCACTTCCAGAATGTCTTTGCGCAGCTGCGGCAGGTAGTGCGGTTCGGCGTCGCTACGACGACGTTCCGCCACAATGATTTGCAGACGTTCTTTTGCGATGTTGGCGGTGCTTTTTTTCCGCGAGAGAAAAAAGTCCAGTAATGCCATAACTTATCCTCCGAACAGGCGTTTGAGGAAACCTTTCTTCTCTTCTTCAATGAAGCGGAAAGGACGTTCTTCTCCCAGCAGACGGTCAACGGTATCCGCATACGCTTTACCCGCGTCTGCCTGTGTATCCAGGATCACGGGCTCACCCTGGTTAGAGGCGCGCAATACGGACTGATCTTCCGGGATCACGCCAACCAGTTTGATGCGCAGGATCTCCAGCACGTCTTCCATGCTCAGCATGTCACCTTTGTTCACCCGACCCGGGTTGTAGCGGGTCAGCAGAAGGTGCTCTTTGATCGGCTCCTGGCCATTTTCCGCGCGACGAGATTTCGAGGCCAGAATGCCGAGAATACGGTCGGAGTCACGTACTGACGAGACTTCCGGGTTAGTAGTGATGATGGCTTCATCCGCGAAGTAGAGCGCCATCAGCGCGCCGGTTTCGATACCGGCCGGGGAGTCGCAGACCACGAAGTCGAACTCCATCTTTTTCAGATCGTCGAGCACCTTTTCCACGCCTTCACGGGTCAGCGCGTCTTTATCACGGGTCTGGGACGCCGGGAGAATGTAGAGGTTCTCGGTACGCTTATCTTTAATTAGCGCCTGGTTAAGCGTGGCATCGCCCTGAATGACGTTCACGAAGTCATACACCACGCGACGCTCGCAACCCATGATCAGGTCCAGGTTACGCAGACCGATATCGAAGTCGATTACGACGGTTTTCTTTCCCTTCTGGGCCAAACCAGTAGCGATGGCCGCGCTGGAGGTGGTCTTGCCAACGCCTCCTTTACCCGAAGTCACAACAATAATGCGTGCCATAGAAATTCCTTGTTAAAAGGGATCAATTTAACGGTTGAACGGTCAAAGCGTTATCTGCCAGCTGCAGACGAGCCGCTTTGCCATAAAATTCGGCTGGGATTTTATCGCTCAGCCAATATTCACCTGCGATAGACACCAGTTCTGCCGTCAGGTGAGTACAAAAAATTTGTGCTTCTCGATCGCCGCTGGCGCCCGCAAGCGCACGCCCACGCATCATACCGTAAACGTGAATATTGCCGTCTGCAATCAGTTCTGCGCCCGCACTGACGTGGCTTGTAACAATCAGATCACAGTTTGGCGCATAAATGCGCTGACCGGAACGAACCGGCAGATCAATCAATCGCGTTTTTGTGACTGGGGCTACATTTTGCGCCGAAGGCGGGGGAGCGGGAACGGTTGCAGGCGTTGCGCGCGGGGATTTTTCTCTACCCTCGTTTAACAAGGGCAAACCCGCGCGTTCAATTTCGGCTTTTAACTCTGCGTCTTTACAGCCGCTTATACCCACGATGCGCAACCCCGTGGAGACGACGGCCTGCTGGAGTCGCTTCCAGTTAACCGGCCCCTCAAGGTCGCTTACATTGACGACAACAGGAGCATGCTTAAGAAAAGCGGGAGCCTGCGCGATTTTGTCTTCTAACGCCTGACGAATAACCTCGGGTTTTGCATCATGCAAATGAACCACTGATAAGGTGAAGCTACTGCCTTTAAGCTCGATGGGCGTATTTGACATCCTGGCCTTACTCAATTTGCTATTAACCGCAACACATCGCCGCGATATTCCGAAGAGTATCAGGCATGTTATAGTCAGGAGTATATTGAGGCAAGCAACCACCCATTAATTCAGAGTAAAAACATGTTTTGTGTGATCTACAGAAGTACCAGCCGCGACCAGACCTACCTTTATGTCGAAAAGAAAGACGATTTTTCCCGCGTGCCTGAGGAATTAATGAAAAGCTTTGGCCGACCGCAACTGGCGATGCTGCTGCCGCTGGACGGCCGTAAGAAGCTGGTGAACGCCGATCTGGAGAAAGTCAAAAAGGCGTTAACCGAGCAGGGCTATTATTTACAGCTTCCGCCGCCACCGGAGAATTTATTAAAACAGCATCTTGAGGTGAGCGGAAAGAAATAAGCCCGGGTCATTCCGGGAACAACTCATCAACCGATTAGGGGTCGACCATGTATCAACATCATAACTGGCAAGGTGCATTACTGGATTATCCCGTAAGCAAAGTGATCTGCGTGGGCAGCAACTATGCAAAACATATTCAGGAGATGGGCAGCGCCGTGCCGGATGAGCCGGTTCTGTTTATTAAGCCAGAAACCGCACTGTGCGATATTCGCCAGCCGCTGGTTCTGCCGCAGGGGCTGGGCTCGGTGCATCATGAAGTGGAGCTGGCGGTGCTGATCGGCGCGACGCTGCGCCAGGCGACCGAAGAGCATGTAGAGAAAGCGATTGCGGGTTACGGTGTCGCGCTCGACCTGACCCTGCGCGACGTCCAGAGCAAAATGAAGAAAGCGGGGCAGCCGTGGGAAAAAGCCAAGGGCTTTGACAATTCATGCCCGATTTCCGGTTTCGTTCCGGTGAGTGAATTTACCGACGATCCGCAGAATACGCCCCTCAGCCTGAAGGTCAACGGCGAGATCCGCCAGCAGGGGACGACCGCTGACATGATCCATAAGATCGTTCCGCTGATTGCCTACATGAGCCGCTTCTTCACCCTGAAACCCGGCGACGTGATCCTTACCGGCACTCCGGAAGGTGTGGGGCCGCTGCACAGTGGCGACGAGCTGGACGTCAGTTTTAACGGCCTGTCGCTGAAAACCCGCGTGCTGTAAAAGCACCTTGCCGCCTGAAAAGGGCGGCAAAACTTGCATCAACGTGCCAGACTCGTTATAAGGTGCGCTCTATTTTGACGTGTGGACATCCCGATGAACGACATTCCTTTCTGGCAAAGCAAAACTCTCGACGACATGACCGACGCGGAGTGGGAATCGTTGTGTGACGGCTGTGGGCAGTGCTGCCTGCATAAGCTGATGGATGAAGATTCGGATGAGATCTATTTCACCAACGTAGCCTGCAAGCAGTTAAACATCAAAACCTGCCAGTGCCGCAACTACGAGCGCCGTTTCGACTATGAGCCGGACTGCATCAAGTTAACCCGTGAAAATCTGCCGACCTTTGAGTGGCTGCCGCATACCTGCGCGTATCGCCTGCTGGCGGAAGGTAAAGATCTGCCCACATGGCATCCGCTGTTGACGGGGTCGAAAGCGGCGATGCACGGCGAGCGTATTTCCGTGCGCCACATTGCGGTGAAAGAGTCCGAGGTGCAGGACTGGGAAGACCACATTATGAATCACCCTAATCGGTGATAATAAAAAACCCGCCGAGGCGGGTTTTTTATTGTGCGCAATTTTGTCGAGTGGTGCTGCGCTTACCCGACCTACAAAACTGACGTTGCCGTTTTGCTTTTACCTTCCAAAAAGATCGCGTTTCTTTGGCTTGAACGGCTGGGCAATCAGCACCAGCAGCGCTACCACGAAGTAGGCGACAAAAATGCCCACCAGCCACTGCGGCATCTCCAGCGTCAGAAACTCCCACTGGCGTACAGAGCAGTCACCGGAGGCCACAAACACCTGCGGCAGCCATTTATCCAGCGGCAGCCAGCTCGGGAAGCGGGCCGCAAAGTCGCAGGTCATAAACGGCGACGGGTGAAGCTGCATCTGGGTGTGCTCCCAGGCAAGCGCAATCCCTTTCCCGGCGCTGTACAGCCAGATGGCAATTGCGGCATAGCGTAACGGTGTTTTAGGTGCAATCGCACCTACCAGACCCGCGCCCATAATGCCGAACAGCGCACAACGCTCATAAATACACAGGACGCAAGGTTTCAGCCCCATCACATGCTGAAACCACAGCGCGACCATTTCCAGCGCAAAGGCGGTCAGGGCCATCAACAACCACGCTCCGCGACCGCGTGAGCACTGGTTCAAAAATCGCAACATAATCATTTCCCTGGAACATGCTTAGACAGCGCAGTGTAAACGAATTTTAATGCGCCGCAAGTATACCTGCTTGCAACAACCATTGCGTACAGGGAACGAGAGTAATTTTGATGCACAGCAAACCAACAAGGGTAAGCACCAGCGTGTACGGCAGCGCCATCCAGACCATTCTTCCATAAGAAAGTCGTATGAGTGGCGCCAGCGCCGAGGTCAGCAGAAAGAGGAAGGCCGCCTGACCGTTCGGGGTTGCCACGGAGGGGAGGTTGGTTCCAGTGTTGATCGCCACCGCCAGCAGCTCGAACTGTTCACTGCTGACAATCCCTTGCTCCATCGCGGCTTTAGCCTCATTGATGTATACCGTCCCGACAAAGACGTTATCGGATATAGAAGACAACAGACCGTTAAACAAATAGAACAGCGTTAGCTGCGAATCTGGCGTGGCCTGAAGCACAAACGCGATGATTGGCGCGAACAGATGTTGGTCAATAATCACCGCCACGACGGCGAAAAAAACCGCCAGCAGGGCGGTAAACGGCAGCGCTTCGGTAAAGGCTTTTCCGATAGCATGTTCGTCCGTGACGCCGCTCAGGCTGGTTGCCAGAATAATTACCGACAGACCAATCAGCCCCACCTCGGCAAGGTGGAAGGCCAGCGCAGCGATAAGCCACACGCCGATGATGCCCTGTGCAATCAGGCGCAGCGTCTCCTGGCGCGTGCGTTGTTTGCGGCTCTGCTCGTCAAACTTATGCAGCTCCTGACGGACCTGATCGGGCAACTTCGCGCCATACCCAAAAAGGTTGAATTTTTCGACCAGCACGCAGGTCGCTAAGCCGCAGATCAAAACGGGCACGCTGACCGGCGCCATGCGCAGGAAAAATTCGCCAAAATGCCACTCAGCCGCTTTGGCGATAATCAGGTTTTGCGGCTCTCCGACCATTGTCATCACGCCCCCCAGCGCCGTCCCCACGCCCGCATGCATCATCAGGCTGCGCAGAAACGCGCGGAACTGCTCGAGCACATCGCGGTTGTGCGCCTCAACGTGGCTGTCGTCCTGCAAGTTATCGCCAGGACGAGACGAAGCGACCCGGTGGTAAATACCGTAAAAGCCGACGGCGACGCTGATCACCACCGCCACAACCGTCAGCGCATCCAGGAAGGCAGAGAGGAAAGCCGCGGCGAGGCAAAACGCCAGCGAGAGCAGCGTTTTCGACGGAATGCTCAGCAGCAGACGGGTGAAGATAAACAGCAGAAGCTGCTTCATAAAGTAGATCCCCGCCACCATGAAGATCAGCAGTAGCAGGACTTCAAGATTCGACGCAATCTCGTTTTTAACATGCTCCGCGCTGGTCATTCCAATGATCACGGCTTCCAGCGCCAGCAGCCCGCCGGGCAACAGCGGATAGCACTTCAATGCCATCGCCAGGGTAAAGATAAACTCGGCGACCAACATCCACCCGGCAACGAAGGGATCCAGCAAAAAGATAACGGGATTAACGACCAGGAATACCAGTAGAGTGAGTTTGTACCAGTCAGGTGACTGACCTAAAAAGTTGCGCCACAGCGCGCGCCCAAATGAAATTTCCACGACAGACGTCCTTTCCCCGTCAAATAAGACAAGACATCAGTATACGCAAAAACGGCGGCGGAGAGGGGGATAAAGCCATTTTGTAAATTTCATAAAAATGAAACGGCGATCCCTCTTTTCTGTCTCTGCTGCGCTATCTGCCTCTGCGCGCCTCTGGTATGATGAGTGCAATTTGCTAAAGCTGTGTAATGGAAATCTCACTATGGTCATTAAGGCGCAGAGCCCGGCGGGTTTCGCGGAAGAGTACATCATTGAAAGCATCTGGAATAATCGTTTCCCTGCGGGATCAATTCTACCTGCTGAACGCGAACTCTCTGAACTGATTGGCGTCACCCGTACCACGCTGCGAGAAGTGCTCCAGCGTCTGGCGCGCGATGGCTGGTTGACGATACAGCATGGCAAACCCACTAAAGTGAATAACTTCTGGGAAACGTCCGGGCTGAATATTCTGGAAACGCTGGCGCGTCTCGATCACGAAAGCGTACCGCAGCTGATTGACAATCTGCTTTCGGTGCGCACCAACATCGCTACCATTTTCATCCGCACCGCGTTTCGTCAGCATCCTGAAGATGCGCTGAAGGTGCTTGCCACAGCCAATGAGGTGGAAGATCACGCGGACGCCTTTGCGACCCTCGACTACAACGTGTTCCGCGGTCTGGCGTTTGCTTCCGGCAATCCGGTTTACGGTCTGATCCTGAATGGAATGAAAGGATTATATACACGCATTGGTCGTCACTACTTTGCCAACCCTGAAGCCCGCAGCCTGGCGCTCGGCTTCTACCATAGACTGAGCAAGCTCTGCACCGAAGGGCTGCACGATCAGGTCTATGAAACGGTGCGTCGTTATGGCCACGACTCCGGTGAAATCTGGCACCGAATGCAGAAAACCCTGCCGGGTGATTTAGCGATTCAGAGTCGCTGAAATAAAAAACCTCTCGATTGAGAGGTTTTTTTCGCCCGGTGGCGCTTCGCTTACCGGGCAAAAAAACTACAACGTATTCAACCGCGCCGGACACCGCTCCAGCAGCTCCACGCTGCCATCTTCATTCTGCTGCTCCAGCGACACGTCAAATCCCCACAGGCGATGCACATGCTTCAGCACTTCCTTACGCCCCTTATCCAGCGGTGCGCGGTTGTGAGGGATATAGCGCAGCGTCAAAGAGCGGTCACCGCGCAGATCCACATTCCAGACCTGAATGTTCGGTTCAAGATTGCTCAGGTTGTACTGAGACGACAGGCGCGAGCGGATCTCACGATAGCCCTCTTCGTTGTGGATCGCAGAGATCTCCAGGTAGTTGTTGCGGTCATCATCCAGTACGGTGAAGAAGCGGAAATCACGCATGATTTTCGGCGACATGAACTGGCTGATAAAGCTCTCATCCTTAAAATCACGCATCGCGAAGTGCAGCGTTTCCAGCCAGTCAGAACCGGCAATATCCGGGAACCAGTATTTGTCCTCTTCGGTGGGCGACTGGCAGATACGCTTGATATCCTGGAACATGGCAAAGCCGAGTGCGTAAGGGTTAATGCCGCTGTACCACGGGCTGTTATACGCTGGCTGGAATACCACGTTGGTGTGGCTGTGCAAAAACTCCATCATAAACCGCTCGGTGACTTTTCCTTCGTCATACAGGTGGTTAAGAATGGTGTAGTGCCAGAAGGTCGCCCAGCCTTCGTTCATCACCTGGGTCTGCTTCTGAGGATAGAAATACTGGCTCACCTTGCGCACGATGCGCAAGATCTCACGCTGCCACGGCTCCAGCAGTGGGGCGTTCTTCTCCATAAAGTAGAGCAGGTTTTCCTGCGGCTCGGAAGGGTAACGACGCGCCTCGGCGACGGTTTTCTCCTCCTCACGTTTCGGCAGGGTGCGCCACAGCATATTCACCTGGCTTTGCAGATACTCCTCGCGGCTCTTCTGCCGGGCTTTCTCTTCCTGCAATGAGATCTTCTGCGGACGCTTATAGCGGTCAACGCCGTAATTCATCAGCGCGTGGCAGGAGTCCAGTAGCTTCTCTACCTCGTCCACGCCGTAGCGCTCTTCGCAGTCGGTAATGTATTTGCGGGCGAAGATCAGGTAATCGACGATGGAGCTGGCGTCCGTCCAGCTGCGGAACAGATAGTTATTTTTGAAGAACGAGTTATGTCCATAGCAAGCGTGCGCCATCACCAGCGCCTGCATGGTAATGGTGTTCTCCTCCATCAGATAGGCAATACACGGGTTAGAGTTAATAACGATTTCATACGCCAGCCCCTGCTGTCCGTGCTTATACAGTCGCTCCGTTTCAATGAATTTTTTACCAAACGACCAGTGCGGATAGTTAATCGGCATCCCGACGCTGGAGTAAGCGTCCATCATCTGTTCCGAGGTGATGACTTCAATCTGATGGGGATAGGTGTCCAGACGATAGAGTTTGGCCACCCGGTCGATCTCCGCCAGGTAGACATCCAGCAACTCGAAGGTCCAGTCGGGTCCATCGCTCAGACGGGTGCTGTCCCTTGACATGGAATCTAGTGTAGCCATTAGCGCGCCCTCGTTGTTGGTCGCTCTCTCTGACTGGAGAGCCTCCTTTCAAGCATAGATCACCCCATTCAAATACGCGGGGCGCAGAAATTTTTTCTTTGCGATTTCCCGTTTTCGATACGGCAAAAAAAGCGGTGATCGCAGAATTTTCTACTGGTTAAAAATAACGCGCAGCAGGAGATCCCAAATAAGCGCCATCCCCTGATACAGCGGGATATGTGAGTTGAGTCACCATAAAAAAGTCATATGTTGAATAATATTTTCAGCTAGGTTATCAATCTGTAATTAGATGATTGTTCTTTTGCTCATAATGGAGTGGCTATGCGTGTTGTCATACTGGGAAGTGGTGTCGTTGGCGTAACCAGCGCCTGGTATTTAAGTCAGGCGGGACATGAGGTTACCGTTATCGATCGCGAATCCGGTCCGGCGCTGGAAACCAGTGCGGCGAATGCGGGGCAGATCTCCCCGGGCTACGCTGCGCCGTGGGCGGCCCCGGGCGTTCCGCTGAAGGCGATCAAATGGATGTTTCAGCGACATGCGCCGCTGGCGATAAGCCTTGACGGCACACAGTTCCAGCTTAAGTGGATGTGGCAGATGCTGCGCAACTGCGATACCCGCCACTACATGGAAAACAAAGGGCGCATGGTGCGCCTCGCAGAATACAGCCGCGATTGCCTGAAAGCGCTGCGTTCCTCAACGGGGATCGAATATGAAGGGCGCCAGGGCGGCACACTTCAGCTGTTCCGTACCGCGCAACAGTATGAAAACGCGACCCGCGATATCGCCGTGCTTGAAGATGCGGGCGTACCCTATCAGCTGCTGGAAGCCAGCCAACTTGCCCAGGTGGAGCCAGCACTTGCCGAGGTCGCGCACAAGCTGACGGGCGGTCTGCGTTTACCGAACGATGAAACCGGCGACTGCCAGCTTTTCACCCAGCGTCTGGCGCGCATGTGTGAGCAGGCCGGGGTGAAATTCCGCTTCAATACTTCTGTCGACAAGCTGCTGTCGGAAGGGGAGAAGATTTACGGCGTGAAGTGTGGAGAAGAGGTGATCAAAGCCGATGCTTACGTGATGGCGTTCGGATCCTATTCTACCGCGATGCTGAAAGGGATCCTGGATATCCCGGTCTATCCGCTGAAAGGCTACTCCCTGACCATTCCCGTGAAAGAGGACAGCGGCGCGCCAGTATCAACCATTCTTGATGAAACCTACAAAATCGCCATCACCCGTTTCGATAACCGGATCCGCGTCGGCGGCATGGCGGAAATCGTGGGCTTCAATACCGAACTGCTCAAACCACGTCGTGAAACGCTGGAGATGGTCGTCGGCGATCTCTTCCCGCGCGGCGGTTTCATTGAGCAGGCGACGTTCTGGACCGGCCTGCGTCCAATGACCCCGGACGGCACGCCGATTGTGGGCCGTACGCCTTACAAAAATCTGTGGACAAATACCGGCCACGGTACGCTTGGCTGGACCATGGCCTGCGGTTCGGGCCAGCTGCTTAGCGACCTGATTTCCGGGCGGACGCCGGCAATTCCGTTTGACGATTTAAGCGCCGCACGCTATCAATCAGGGTTTACCCCCTCGCGTCCACAACACCTGCACGGCGCGCATAATTAAGGAGTCGTCATGTCCCGTCCCATTCTGGCCCAGCTGGATTTGCAGGCGCTGAAGGATAACCTGCAAATTGTTCGTCGTGCTGCGCCGGGTTCTCGTGTCTGGTCGGTGGTGAAAGCCAACGCCTACGGTCATGGTATCGACCGTATCTGGAGTGCGCTCGGCGCTACCGACGGTTTTGCCTTGCTGAATCTGGAAGAGGCCATCCTGCTGCGTGAGCGCGGCTGGAAAGGACCGATCCTGCTGCTGGAAGGATTCTTCCATGCGCAAGATCTGCCTCTGCTGGATAAGTACCGCCTGACGACCAGCGTTCACAGTAACTGGCAGATCAAGGCCATTCAGGACGCGAAGCTGCATGCCCCGCTGGATATCTATCTCAAAGTGAACAGCGGTATGAATCGTCTGGGCTTCCAGCCTGAACGCGTGCACACGGTCTGGCAGCAGCTTCGTGCGCTGAAAAACGTCGGTGAGATGACGCTGATGGCGCATTTTGCCGATGCGGAAAAGCCGGACGGCATTGCCGATGCCATGGTCCGCATTGAGCAGGCGGCAGAAGGGCTGGACTGTCCGCGCTCGCTGTCGAACTCAGCGGCAACGCTCTGGCATCCCGAGGCGCATTACAACTGGGTGCGCCCGGGGATCGTGCTGTACGGCGCGTCACCCTCAGGTCAGTGGCAGGATATCGCCAACAGCGGCCTGAAGCCGGTGATGACGTTACGAAGCGAAATTATCGGCGTGCAAACCCTGAAAGCGGGCGATACGGTGGGCTATGGCAGCCGCTATCGGGCAGCGGGCGAACAGCGTATCGGTATCGTGGCGGGGGGCTATGCAGATGGTTATCCGCGCATCGCCCCGAGCGGCACGCCGGTGTGGGTCGATGGCGTGCGTACGGGCACGGTAGGCACCGTCTCAATGGACATGTTGGCTATTGATTTGACGCCATGTCCTCAGGCGGGGATCGGCTCACCGGTTGAGCTGTGGGGCAACGAGGTTAAAATTGATGATGTGGCCGCTGCGGCGGGCACTGTCGGGTATGAACTGATGTGCGCGCTGGCGTCAAGAGTGCCTGTTGTGACGGTGTAACATGTGTGTGTGCCGGGTGGCGGCTTCGCCTTACCCGGCCTACAAAAGCCCGAACGTAGGCCGGGTAAGCGTTAGCGCCACCCGGCAAAAAAGCAGCTACTCCGCCTCCTCCTCCATCGGCCTTACGCCGACTTTGCGCACCGCGTTATCCTCTTTCTCGGCCACCGTCCAGACCATCCCGGCAAACTCCACCTGGTCACCGACGACCGGTGCAGCCCCTAATAATTGCTGAATAATCTCGCCCAGTGTTTGCTGGTTATCGCGATTCTCCAGTCCTCCCTCCAGGCCATAAATCAGCGCCACATCCGCAAAGCGGGCGCTGGCTTCGAGGATAAAATCGCCGAAGAAACGCTGATCCAGCGCCACCGGGGGCGACTGGCTGAACAGCTTGCCAAGGGCAGGCAGGTCGCGCTCGCGGCCAATCACGCAGAGGATATCGTTCTCTCGCAGCCGCGTGCTGCCGGTCGGGTGAAGCAGGGCGTTATCCCGGAACAGGGCGGCAATGCGCGTTTCAGCGGGCATATGCAGATCGCGTAGCGAAGCACCCACGCACCACTTATCGGCGCTTAGCTGATAGACAAACTGTTCCCACGGGTTGTCTGGATGAATATCCAGCCCCACGCGGGAGACCGGCCAGCCAACGGGCGGTACCACCACTTTGGCTTTTTTCGCCGCCCAGCCCAGCGACGTCCCCTGGAACAGCAGCGATACCAGCACCACGAAGAAGGCGACGTTGAAGAACAGACGAGCGTTGTCCAGCCCGGCCATCATCGGGAAAACCGCCAGGATAATCGGCACCGCGCCGCGCAGCCCCACCCAACTGATAAATATCCGCTCACGCAGGTTAAACCCGCGGAACGGCAGCAGCCCGGCAAACACCGACAGCGGACGGGCGAAGAAGATCATCCAGGCCGACAAAAGCAGCGCTGGCACGACGATAGGCAGCAGGTCGGAAGGCGTCACCAGCAGGCCCAGCACCAGGAACATGGCGATCTGTGCCAGCCAGGCCAGCCCGTCAAAGTTTTGCAGTATCGCATAACGGTTACGAATCGGTCGGTTGCCCAGCAGGAATCCACAGAGGTAAACCGCCAGAATACCGCTGCCGTCCAGCGCGGTGGTGACGGCAAAGATCAGGATCCCGCCGCTCAGGGCCAGCAGCGGGTAAAGGCCGGAAGGCAGCGTAATACGGTTGATTGTCTGCTGTAACAGGTAACCGCCGCCGAGACCAATGATAATCCCGAGGCCAAACTGCTGGAGGATGTGCCAGGCGAACATCCAGCTCAGTCCAGTTTCGTGCTGCTGGATCATCTCAATCAGGGTGATGGTCAGGAACACCGCCATCGGATCGTTGCTGCCGGATTCAATCTCAAGCGTGGAGCCAACGCGCTCGTTTAGCCCCTTGCCGCCGAGCAGCGAGAACACCGCCGCCGCATCGGTAGAGCCGACAATCGCGCCAATAAGCAGGCCTTCCATTATATCGAGGTTAAACAGCCAGGCTGCCATCATACCGGTCAGGCCGGAGGTGATTAGCACGCCGACGGTAGCCAGAGACAGCGCCGGGCCTAAGGCAACGCGAAACGAACTTGCCTGGGTGCGCATGCCGCCGTCCAGCAAGATCACCGCCAGCGCGAGGTTACTTACCATATAGGCGAAAGGGTAATTATCGAAGGGGATACCGCCGATTCCGTCAACCCCCGCCAGCATGCCGATAGCCAGGAAAATGACAAGAATAGGTATGCCAAGGCGCGATGAAAATGAACTTAATAAAATGCTGAAGGTTACCAGGATGGAACCCAGAATGAAAAGACTGATTATCGCTGTGGCACTCAATGTCGTCTTACTCCCACCTCAATGTGAACGCTGTTATTAAAACCCTAACATATTAACAACTGTATCTGCGTTTTATTGAGGGGGAATAACGGCTTTTTTATGCCTTTAAGACCGGATGACCGCTGATTGTTAACCGACTGCCTGAATTACCGTGTACAAGGTGCGCCCGGGCACCCAGTGGCAACGTAACGGTTTGCTGCTCATGGCCGAAATTCAGACCGGCGATCACCGGAATATCCAGCCGGGAACGAATGAAATCGACCATCGTCTCCAGCGTGTAGCCCGCGTCGTAGTCGTTGGGGGCTGACCCGCTGAAACTGCCCAGCACAATGGCTGACTGCCGATCCAGGATCCCGGCGTGATAAAGCTGTAACAGCATGCGTTCGACGCGGAACGGGTGTTCGTTGATATCTTCCAGCACCAGAATGCCGTCCTCGATCTGCGGCAGCCACGGTGTCCCAATCAGCGATACCAGCATCGCGAGGTTTCCGCCCCACAGCTGCCCTTCACATTCCCAGTGCGGTCCGTTGCCTTGCCACTCGACGGTGAACGTCGGGTTTTGCAGGGCGCGCCAGAAATGGTCTTGCGTAAACGCATCCAGCTCCGGCGCACCAAAGTTGCCGGCCAGCATCGGACCGCTAAAGGTAATGACGTTATGCAACGCCAGCAGGCCGAGCTGGATCGCCGTGAAATCGCTGTGTCCGCAGATTAACAGCGGATCCTGCTGCTGGCGTGCGGCCAGCCCGGCCCAGTCGATGCTCTCCAGCAGCCGGCTTGCGCCATAGCCGCCGCGCACGGCCAGCACAATAGTGTTTTCACCTTCCAGCGTCGCCAGGCTGTTGATATCGTTCAGTCTCTGCGCCTCCGTACCGGCAAAACGCTGCATGCGGCGGGGGATAATTGTCTGATTTTCTACCTGATGGCCCATTTCCAGCAGGCGCTGAACGCCCCGCTGTGCCGCCTCCTGGTTGATGCAGTAGCCCGACGGTGCGATGAGATGAAACTGAGGCATGGCAATTCCTTGCTGAATGAGAATCTAATTGTCTATATCATGCCGCTTATACGCCGCCTGCTTCAAGGGGCGACGTACCGCGATGACCGGCTATAAGGATAGATGACGTGAAATTGAGATGGTTTGCTTTTTTGATTGTGTTGCTCGCTGGCTGTAGTTCAAAACATGATTATAAAAATCCCCCCTGGAATCCTGAAGTCCCGGTAAAGCGGGCCATGCAGTGGATGCCGATCAGCGAACAAGCCGGGAAGGCCTGGGGCGTGAGCCCGCGCCTGATCACCGCGATCATCGCCGTGGAGTCCGGCGGGAACCCGACGCTGGTGAGTAAATCGAATGCGGTGGGGCTGATGCAGTTAAAAGCCTCTACGGCGGGAAGAGAGGTCTATCGCTACATGGGCTGGAAGGGACAGCCATCCACCAGCGAGCTGAAAAACCCGGAACGTAATATCTCTATGGGAACCGCTTACCTGAGCATTCTGGAGCATGGCATTCTGAAGGGGATTGACGATCCGGAAGTGATGCAATATGCGCTGGTGGTGTCGTACGTTAACGGAGCTGGCGCGCTGCTCCGAACCTTCTCATCCGATCGCAAAGAGGCGATAGAAGAGATTAACGATATGGATAAAGATGAATTCTTCGAACACGTTGTGAAGAATCATCCGTCAGCACAGGCTCCACGTTATATCTGGAAAGTACAGAAAGCAATGGACGCCATGTAACGTCTTTGTCGGGCGGCAGCACGCTGCCCGACGCCTTTCAGCGCACTTTATTCGCGCGTTCCCGCGCTTCACGCTCCAGTGAAAAAATGATGCGCTGTAGTTCGCGCTCGGCGCCTGGACCGACATTCAGAAAGCGAAAACTCAGTCGCGGCGTGGTAATGGTTTCGTTTTTGCCGTCCACCACCTTGCGCTCGCTGATGGCAATCAGCTGGGCGTCAAACCAGAAGCGTCCCCATCCGCCCATATCCAGCTCGATCTGACTAAAACGCATACCTTCCACCAGCCCCTCCGGCTTCGGCATATCCATCAACGCTCCCATGCCGCCCAGCGACAGGTCAAAGAGACGAAAGCGGATCTCTTTTTTGTCCGGCATTTTCGCCTTACAGAAGTAGGCCGGGTGAAGCGGGGCGCTGATGCGAAAATACTCGCGGCGCTGCACGAACCAGAGATTAGCGGGCAGGGGGGTGATAAACGCAGGCAAACCCTGGTACACGATCGTGGTCAGGCGAGGCAGTATAAACTCGACTTTAGCCCCCTGCGTTTCGGCCATCACCGAGAGGTTTTCTGCCTGTAGCGCGGCACGGTTTTCATCGCTCTGGCTACCCAGATCCACGATCAGGTGTTCTGCCGTCACGTCCAGGATCTTGCTGATAAACTGGCTGGTTGACCAGTTGATGCGCAGCGGCACCTCGCCCTTTTTCAGGTCGCGTAACACCCCTAATACAGCCAGCGGATTTTGTTTCAGGAACTGCTCACTGTAGCTACTCACGCCAGATGGCTCCTCGATAGATGACAGACTGTCTCTGGGTTATCGGCACGCTGGCATGAAACTTAATACAAACGATCTGTTTTTCTCCGCTGATATTGATTCGGTAATAAAAATGATAATAATTGTCGTTCCCAATATCATCTAATAATAAGACGACACTATGAGCACCTCACGTTTTGCGTTATGCGCGTTGGCAGGCGCCGTTACGCTGGCATTGCAGACACAGGCTTTCGCAGAAGAACTCACCATCGTGGTAACCGCTACAGAGCAGGGCAGCGCGCTCCCTGCCTGGACCAATAGCGCCACGAAATCAGCCGTTGCGGAAAGTAAAACGCCGCAGGTGATCAACACCATCGCCGCTAAAGAGATTGAGCAGCGGCACGCCAGTTCGGTAAACGAGATCCTGCGCTATGCGCCGGGCGTTTCCACGGAGGTGCGCGGGAGCACCTCTTACATGAGCGAGTACAAAATCCGCGGGTTCAACGTCGATCAGGAGTTCTACAACGGCCTGCAACTTCCCTATAACGTCACCGGGAACACCAAAGCGCGAATCGATCCGCTGCTGATTGAGAGCGTCGATATCCTGAAGGGGCCGTCATCCGTGCTGTATGGCGGCGGCTCCCCGGGCGGGCTGGTCAATATTCAGAGTAAAAAGCCGCAGAAAGAGGCGAAAACGGAACTGGGCTTTAATACCGGAAACCGCAATCTGAAAGAGGGGTACCTGGATTCCACGGGGCAGATTGCGAACAGCGACTGGAACTATCGTCTGCTGGGCAAAGCGACGGAAAGTGACGAACAGGCGCACACCACGCGCTATGAAAACTATCTGGTGGCCCCCTCCGTGACCTGGCAGCCGGATGACAAAACGCGCCTGACCATTGACGCGCTGGCGCAAAATACGCCGAGCCTGACGCCGTCTGATCCGATGCCGCTAAGCTATCTGCGGTCTAAATACGCCGATCGTCGTGACTATGCCGGGGATGAGTGGAGCGGCTTCAAACAGCGCCAGTGGATGCTGGGCTACAGCTTTGAGCATGAGTTTGACAGTGGCTGGGGCTTTAACCAGAAAGCGCGCTACTTTGACGTGGATACCCACCAGCGCAGCGCCTATTCCACCGGGACGGGCAGCGAGGTCTACCAGCTTAACCGCTTCGCCTATACCACGGATGAAGATTTGCAGAGCTTCAACATTGATAACCAGGTTACCCGAACCGTCGCGCTGGGGGACTGGCAACATCATCTGCTGGCGGGCTTTGACTACCAGAAGCTGAACTCTCACTTCCATTATCGTTACGCCTCGTCCACACCGGGTATCGATATGCGCAATCCGGATCACTCGCAGATCGATAACGATGCGCTGGGGCTTGAAACAGCGCAGAAAAACCGTCTCGGCTATCAGCAGAATGGCTATTACCTTCAGGATCAGATTGCGTTTGGCGGGCTTAACGTTCTGGCCAGCCTGCGCTTTGACGACTACCGTTCCGTCACCACCAACTATCTGCAAAACGGTGACAAAGCCTGGGTATCGCAGGATCGCCTCACCAAACGACTGGGGGCGCTTTATGCCTTCGAAAATGGTCTCTCGCCGTTTATCAGCTATTCGGAAGGTTTCGCACCGGTATCGCCGCAGGGTACGCTGACCGCGAAAGACGTTAAGCCCACCACCAGTAAGCAGGTGGAGGGTGGGGTGAAATACCTGCTGGCGGAATATGCAACTACCTTCACCGCCTCGGTGTTTAACATTCGTCAGAAAAATGTGGTGACCAGCGATCCGGGCTTCCTCAACTACCGCCAGACCGGGGAAGTGGAATCGAAAGGCGCGGAGCTTTCCGCTATTAGTCGTCCAACGGATAACCTGACGCTGATTGCCAATTATGCCTACACCCACGCCATCAATACCGAAGATGACAAGTACCAGGGCAAACGACCGACGCAGGTCCCTGAGAACGCCTTTAATCTGTGGGGAGATTACACCTTTGACAGCACGCCGCTGAGAGGGTTAACGCTGGGGGCTGGTGCACGCTACACCGGGCCGATGGAGATCTCGCCAGCCAATGACGCAGGCAAGCTGGGCGGTACGACGCAGTACGATCTGGCGGCATCTTACCGCATGGGCGAACTGGCGCCATCGCTGGAGGGGCTGACGCTGAAAGCGAGCGCGCAGAACGTCACCAACAAAGAGACGCTCACCTGCTATGACGCGACCAACTGCTGGATAGGCCGCGACCGCACCTTCCAGGTCGGGGCGAGCTACAGCTTCTGAAAAAAGCCCAGTGGCGCTACCGCACTGAACAGTCCCCTCGCCCCTTTGGGGAGAGGGTTAGGGTGAGGGGCGCTACTGCGCCGCCTGTTTAGCAGGTGCAACATCATCGTTTGCCGCAGACTGATTCTCCGGTACGCTGTCGCACGGCTTCTCTTTCGGGCAGACCATGTCCAGCATCCTGAGCGTCACACCGTTACTCCAGCCGAAACCGTCCTGCAACGGATACTCACCGCCGCCACCGCCGGTACCTGTCGAAGAGACATCGTACTTCTCAACCAGTTTCTTCTCGCGATCGTAGGTATGCTGAACGTTTTTCAGGAAACGCCAGGTCACGTCCATCGCCACTTTCTGCTGACCATAGTTCTGCAACCCTTCCACCGCTACCCACTGCAACGGCGCCCAGCCGTTCGGCGCATCCCACTGCTGCCCGCTGTTGATGGTGGTGGTAGAAATACCGCCCGGTTTCAGCAGGCGCGATGATGCGGCTGCGGCCACTTTATCGGCGCGATCCTGTGATGCGGCCTTCACATACAGCGGGAAGAGGGCCGCGGCAGTCAGCTGATTACGCACCTTCCTGGTTTTCAGATCGTAATCCGCATACCAGCCCTCTTTATCGTTCCACAGGTGGCTCTCCATGGCTTTCTGACGTGCGGAGGCCAGCGCGTCATATTTACTTGCGCTTGCGGTATCCCCGTCTTCCTGGCTGGCACGGGCCAGCAGTTTTTCCATCTTAAACATCAGCGCATTCAGATCCACCGGCACGATGCTGGTGGTGCGGATGGTACCCAGCTTCTGGGGATCGTCCATCCAGCGGGAGCTGAAATCCCAGCCCGAGGCCGCGGCAGAGCGCAGATCACGGTAAATCTCGGTGGCCGGACGGTTAGGGTTATTTTTGGCGGTGGTCACGTCATCCAGCCACGACTCAGGGCGTGGCGTGTCCAGATCGTCCCAGTAGCGGTTGAGGAGGGAGCCGTCATCCAGCTTCACTACGCGTTTGTTTGCCTGACCAGGCTGGAGCCCATCAGCCCCCTCCATCCAGTAGGCATACTCCTTCTCCATCTGCGGACGGTATTTCTTCAACGCGTCGCTGTCATGCGTGGCCAACAGTTCCACCATCAAAGAAAAGAACGGCGGCTGAGAGCGGCTCAGGTAGTAACTGCGGTTACCGTTAGGGATATGGCCCCAGGTATCAAGCTCGTATGCGAAGTTGTCCACCATGTCGCCGATCTTATCCCAGTGGCCGCTCTCGGCCAGCCCCAGCATGGTGAAATAGCTGTCCCAGTAATAGACTTCGCGGAAGCGTCCTCCCGGCACGACATAGGGTTTTGGCAAAGGCAGGAGGGAGTCCCATTTGTTCGCTTTGTCGGTGGTGCGGGTCAGCACAGGCCACAGATCGTCTATGTGTTCGCGCAGGCTCTGGCCCTCAGGGGGAACATATTTCTCACCCTCCTTCGGCAGGATAAAGTTCATCTCCACGAAGTGACGCAGGTCAAAACCGGACTGGGTATGCTGCATCCGGTAATCCGCCAGGATCATCAGCGGGTCGCTTTTGGGAACGGCATCCGCGAAGGTTTTCTGATCCGGGAACAGTTTGGCGCTCTGAACGTCATTAAAGAGGGGGCCAAGAAGAATATCAGGTGAGCTTTGCTGGCTCGTTGGCTGGTCTTCAGCATAACCAAATGCGGTAACACCGAGTAGTGCGCCTGCCAACGCAAGGGGTAAAAAAGCGGGGCGTCGTGCGCGAGGTCTTATCATCGGTTCGTCTCCTGTCTTCGCTGAGCAGCGTGACCGCTGTTGTCAATTACCTGAAAACCTTAGACGAATATCGATAACTTCGCGTGTTGAATGTCCCATTTTTCGCATAACCAGATAATTCGGGTGCGCTTTCACTACACCAGGGTTGGATTACTTAATTTTTAACCACACCACGGAAAAGCCGGGTAAGCTTCATGCCACCCGGCTTAAGCCCTACAACCCTTTTTTATCCATCAGCACCGCCAAATCCACCAGACGGTTTGAGAAGCCCCACTCGTTGTCATACCACGACAGGATCTTCACCATATTCCCGCCAATCACCAGCGTTGAAAGCCCGTCGATAATGGATGAGCGCGGGTCGCCCTGATAATCACTGGAGACAAGCGGTTCATCGCTGTAGCCCAGGATGCCTTTCAGCGGCCCGCTACCGGCAGCCTGACGGAACGCGTCATTCACCTCTTCGGCGGTCACGTTGCGGCTCAGCGTCACCGTCAGATCGACGATCGACACCACTGGCACCGGCACGCGCAGGGAATACCCGGTGAGTTTACCGTCCAGTTCGGGGATTACTTTCCCGAGCGCTTTTGCCGCGCCGCTGGAATAAGGCACAATCGATAATGCTGCCGCACGCGCGCCGCGCAGATCTTTTTCTGGCTGGTCATGCAGCGCCTGGCTGTTGGTGTAGGCATGCGTGGTGTTCATCAGCCCGTGTTCAATGCCAAACTGCTGGTGCAGCACCTGCGCCGCTGGCGCCAGACCGTTAGTGGTGCAACTCCCGTTACTGACCACAAAATGCTGGGCCGGATCGTACAGCGTGTGGTTCACGCCCATTACCACCGTAAGATCATCATTTTTAGCCGGGGCGGAAATAATGACGCGTTTTGCGCCGCCGCTCGTGATATGCACCGCCGCTTTATCACGTTCGGTGAAGAAACCGGTGGCTTCGATTACCACCTCAACGTCAGCGTCTTTCCACGGAATGTTTGCCGGGTCGCGTTCACTGAATACGGTGATGCGTTGCCCGTCAACCTGTAGCGCGCCGTCCGCCGCTTCCACAGGTACCGGTAGCGTGCCAAGCAGAGAGTCATATTTCAGCAGATGGGCGAGGGTTTTACTGTCCGTCAGATCGTTAATGGCCACAATCTGGAGATCCGGATTGCCCAGCGCCGCGCGCAGGACATTACGTCCGATACGGCCGAAACCGTTAATACCGACCTTAACCATGATGCACTCCTTATCTGTGTTGTCTGGAGTTACTGTAGGTGTCAGGTCGGTTGGCGTAAATGACAAAAAAGGATCAGATTAGGCCATTCTGCGGCAGTGGAAACGCTGGCGATATTCGCCCGGCGTGAGATGAAGCTGCTTTTCAAAAACGCGGCGCAGGTTGATGCTGGTCCCAAACCCGCTTTTTTCGGCAATGACCTCAAGCGGATACGGGGTCTGCTCCAGAAGCTGTCGTGCGGCGGCCAGGCGGGCTTCGGTGACATAACGGGCCGGAGGTACACCGACGTCACGCGTGAACACGCGGGTGAAATTGCGCGGACTCATGGCGACCCGTTCGGCCAGCCTTTCGACGCACAAATCTGCGGTGAGGTTTTGCAGGATCCAGCTTTGCAGTTCGCTAACCGGTCCGGTCGCGCCGGACTGCTCCAGATTATAGCGGCTGAACTGTAGCTGGCCGCCAGGCCGACGCAGATACATCACCATATCCTGCGCCACGTTGCGGGCGAGGGTGAATCCGTAATCATCCTCTACCAGCGCCAGCGTAAGATCAAACCCGGAACTGACGCCGCCGGATGTCCAGACGGGACCATCCTGAACATAGAGCGGGCCGCCCTCAACGTTGACCGCAGGATAGCGGGTTTTCAACGTTTCCAGAAGCCGCCAGTGGGTCGTTGCCCGTCGCCCATCGAGCAGTCCGGCCTGTGCCAGCAGCAGGGCCCCGCCGCAGACAGAGGCGACGCGTCGTGCATGCGGCGCGGCCAGGTGCAGCCAGTCCACCACCGCAGTGCTTTCCTGCTCATTCATGCCACGGCCGGTGATGATAATCGTGTCCAGCGGCTCGCGCGGATCCAGCTCCGGCAGGCGATAGTCCGCCAGCAGATTTAAGCCGGACTGGCCATGGATCACCAGGTGAGGCTGGGTAGTGGCAATAATGATGCGGTAGCGGGGCTGCGCCAGACCGTCCGGGTGCAGACGGTTGGCCTGCATCAGAATGTCGGCTATACCGGCGGCTTCAAACAACATGCCACCATCAGGAACGATTATCAGGATCTTCTTCATGTCATGAAAAGTACCTTTCTTACAATATAAGTCAAGTGGAGGACGTTGACAGTTACCGAGCACGGTTCTGGTCAACCCCGATGCCGGCAACGGCACATATTTTGATACCCACTTAACCTGTTTTTACCGCTCGGCCTGTAAGCTATGGTGCGGGAAAGCAAAGAACTCATAACAAATTTTCATCATGTTTGTAATAAATCGTCGGAGTGGTGGAAAGCAAGCAATAGTGTAGTGACGGTAAAATGCCAAATGAAGTTCGCCTGTCGAAAGCAGCGTCTTTATTAATTACCTGGAAAGGGTGGGTTATATTTTGAGCAATGCCTTGGCGAGCAAGAGTGTAGTCAGGCTTAATTATTCATACGGCCCAGACGAGAGAAAATTATCTTAAGAAGGGGGAGAGCATAAAGTTAATTTGCGGCGTGAAATTAATTTTTTCACACTTACTCTGCTTTCTTAATTTGATGGGACATCGTCCTGAGTATTGACGATATGCTATCGATACAACAAATAATTCGTGTGAGATATATTCATATGCAACTGAAAAATTCTCCGTTCTACTAATTATGGTAGTGGCAGGAATAGTGGTATTACGTTAGTGATAATGGTTCTCTTTTGGATTTTTTTGTCTTTAAATCAGTTAATTGCGTGATTTCTCTATTTTTCAGATTAATCTCAGAGTGAGGCGAATGCCTCATGAATCAGCAGTAGCGAAAAAGGAAATATTGAAAAGGTGATAAGCTCATGTAAACTTGTTTACCGTTTGTCAAAATATGTCAGGATTACGCTGGGCCTTATTCTCGAAGGCTCGTGCGGTAGCTATGCCCAAATAATAGTAACGCCCCGGAAAAACCTGACTATTTTTAACAATAGCACCTAAGTCAAATTTTATCCCCTCTCTTCATCCTCTAAATATCGCTACGGAAAAGCATATGAAACTGCGTGTATTGTTATCACTTCTGTTTGTTATGGCGGTGGCGGGCTGTAAGGCGCCGCAAAAACCAGCGATCACCGATGATACGATTGTGACCAGCCAGGTTAATGGCATCACGCTGACGCACCGTCACGCTGTTACCCCTCCGGCGGAGTTCACTCAGGTGAATGAACCGTATCGCGCTATGTACCCGGCATCCCTGATGAGCCGTCCTGACTACGGTGGAAAAGTGATCCGTACGCTTGAGACCGGAAAAACTTACGTCGTGCTTGGGCAGGTTGAACATTTCTGGATGGCGCTGGCCGATGATGGGAGTGAACAGCTGATTGGTTACGTGCCGATGCGTGCCGTGATCAAGGCCGACCAGTACGAAGCCACCGTGCGTAAACAGGCACTGCGCCCTAAAGCGCGCAAGAAAACCACCTGTGTTGATGTCGATGGCAACAGCAAAGCCTGCAAAGACAGCGCGAACGGTACCTGGATCCTGAACTAAACGGGTTTCACGAGCATATTTTTATGAATAATAAAAATTTCCATCGGATGTGGTTCCCTTTTTTTGCGTTGATTCTCGCGCTGATCGGTGGTTGTACGTCGTCTTCACACAGCGACCCCTCCCGCTACAATCTTCAGTTTCAGGCTCATCCTCAAATCAATGATTCTGCACCGCTTAAGGTCAGAGTATTGCTGCTGAAATCCGATGCGGATTTCATGTCCAGCGACTTCTACTCCTTACAGAACAACGCGTCAGCCACGCTTGGCGCGAATCTGCTGAACAGCGATGTGTTCTTCCTGATGCCGGGCCAGCTTTCGAAAACCCTGAGCGGTCAAAGCTCACCGGAAGCGCGCTATATCGGCGTAATGGCGGAATACCAGGCACTGGACGGCAAAAAATGGCGCGTCTCACTTCCTTTGCCTGTTCCCGGCGAAAACGCGATTTACCAGTTCTGGAAATGGTCCGCAGATGAACTCCAGGCCAGCGTCTTCCTTGACGTAAATGGTATCCGGGTCATCAGCCAGTAACGCCCTTCATAACAGGAAAGAGATCATCATGACGAAAGCAGAAAAGGTCGTCTGGACCGAGGGCATGTTCCTGCGTCCCCACCATTTTCAGCGGACAGAAAGTTACCTCCTCAACCACGTTCGTGAGTGGGGGGCCTTGCAGCGTTCGTATCTCTGGGGCTTTCTCGACCTTGAGCTGGATGAAGCGATGCTTCGCCAGGGCTGTATTGCCCTGAGCTACTGTAGCGGTTTGCTCCCTGACGGCACCTTTTTCCAGGTGCGCAGCGACCGCAACGGTCCGGCCCCGCTAAAAATCCCCGATAATCTTACCAATGAAAAGGTGGTGCTTGCGCTGCCGGTTCGTCGCGGTGGACGTGAAGAGGTGATTTTCAGCGAGGAGCACTCTTCTCTGGCGCGTTTTATTACGTTTGAACAAGAGGTAGAAGACGACAACGCCATGTCGGTCGGGGAAGCGACGGTTCAGTTTGGCCGCCTGCGTCTGACCCTGATGCTGGAGAAAGATCTGACGGCAGAATGGACCGCCATCGGCGTGGCGTGCGTCGCTGAAAAGCGCAACGACAACCACGTGCGGCTGGATAACAGCTACATCCCGCCAATGCTGAACGCCAATAACAGCCCGCAGCTGTACGGCATGATCAATGACCTGCACGGCTTGCTGGTGCAGCGTAGCCAGCAGATCGGCGGCCGCCTGCGCCAGCCGGGGCGTTTCAATACGTCCGAGATGGTTGAGTTCACGCTTCTTTCGCTGATCAATCGCCACCTTGGCGACATCTCACATTTAAAAACGCTGCCGCTGCTTCACCCTGAAGCGCTCTGGCGAAGCTGGCTGCCGTTTGCCACGGAACTCGCCACCTGGACGCCGCAGCGTACCGCAGAGAGCGTACTGCCGGTATACGACCATGACGATCTCGCCCTTTGCTTCGGCAAACTGATGCTGATGCTGCGTCAGGGGCTGTCGCTGGTCATGGAAGATCATGCCATCCAGCTGCCGCTGCACGAACGCTCTCACGGTCTTAACATCGCCACCGTGCCGGAGACCAGCATGGTCCGCGAATTTGGCTTCGTGCTGGCGGTAAAAGCCAATGTCCCCGGCGAACACCTGCAAACCCATTTCCCTGCCCAGATGAAGGTTGCGCCAGTCTCGAAAATTCGCGATCTGGTTCAGCTCCAGCTGCCGGGCATCATGCTTCGGGCAATGCCCGTCGCGCCGCCGCAGATCCCGTGGCATGCAGGCTACAGCTATTTCGAGCTCGAGAGGGGCAGCGAACTGTGGCACGAGATGGACAAGTCTGGGGCATTCGCGCTGCATCTCGCAGGGGAATTCCCGGGTCTCGATATGGAGTTCTGGGCCATCCGTAGCCCGACAGAATAATAAAGCGAGCGCTTAATATGCAGGAACGACAGGATACCGGCAGTGATGCCCTGTTTACCGGAGCCAGTGGGAACAATCAGCTGGTGGCGGCCGCCAATCCGCTGCTCAATGCGATTCCGCAAATCCGTCATTCGGTTTCCCACGACGATCAGGTCGGGCTGCGCCAGCGCCTGATTGACGAAATTCGCCGTTTCGAGGTGCGATGCCAGCAGGCGGGCTTACCATATGAAGTGATTGTCGGCGCGCGCTACTGCCTCTGCACGGCGCTGGACGAAGCCGCCGCTCTGACCCCCTGGGGAAGCAGCGGCGTCTGGTCAAGCAATGGTCTGCTGGTGACGTTTCATAACGAAACCTGGGGTGGCGAGAAGTTTTTCCAGCTGCTGGCACGTCTTTCGCAGAATCCGCGCGAACACATTCTGCTGCTGGAGATGATCAACTACTGTCTGCTGCTCGGCTTTGAAGGCCGCTACCGCGTGCTGGACAATGGCCGGACCCAGCTTGAAACCATCAAACAGCGCCTGTGGCAGATGATCCGTGGCGTTCGCGGCAGCTACCCGCCGCCGCTCTCGCCGCACCCGGAAGATCGCCCCGTTCTGCGCAAGCTCTGGCGGCCGATGATTCCACTCTGGGCGTGCGTGGCGCTGGTCGGCTTTATCGCCTGCCTGTTCTATATCGTGCTGAACTGGCGTCTCGGTGATAACACCAGCCCGGTGCTGGCGAAAATTTACCAGTCCCAACTGCCGGAAACCACGATCCAGCAACCTGCGCGCCAGCTGCCGGCGGTACTGAACCTGCGCGGCTTCCTGAAACCGGAAATTGATGCCGGTCTGGTGGCCGTTAAGGATGAGGCGGATCGCAGCGTGGTGATCCTTAAAGGGGACGGACTCTTTGCCTCGGCCTCAACGGTGGTGCGCGATCGCTATGAGCCGGTCATCGACCGCATCGCCCAGGCGATGAATAACGTCAGCGGCAAAATTCTGGTGGTGGGGTACAGCGACAACGTGCCGATCCGCAGCGCACGCTTCGCCTCTAACTATGAACTCTCGCTTGAGCGCGCCCGTTCGGTGCAAAAACAGCTCCAGGGTAGCCTCTCGCAGCCTGAGCGCGTCAAAGCCGAAGGGCGGGGCGAGATCAACCCGGTAGCGCCTAACACGACGCCTGAAAATCGCGCCCGTAACCGCCGCGTGGAGATTACGCTGCTGGTATCGCCTGACAATACCCAGGCCGAGCTGAACGGATTGCCGCAAGGAAACTAAGGATGCTGACTACTCTACTTTCTATACTGACCAATCGCATTCTGTGGAGCTTCCTGGGCGTAACGGCACTCGCGGCGGTCATCTGGATGATTGGCCCGCTGTTGTCCATCGTGGACACCCGGCCCCTTGAATCAGAGCAGAACCGCGTCATCAGCATTGCGGTGGTCTACCTGATTTGGGCTCAGAGCCACATTCTGCCGCGGCTGTATAACGCCTGGCTGAACCGTAAGCTGATGGACAAGCTTAACGAAAATACCACCAGCCCGGAGGCGGCCGATCCGCAGAAACGTCTGAACAACGAGGAGCAGATCCTTGCTGGGCGTTTCGATGAAGCCGCCCAGATGCTGAAAAAAGCCCACTTCAGCAAAGCGGGACATGGCGCGCAGTGGACGCAGCGCTTCAGTACGCAGTACCTCTATCAGCTGCCGTGGTACGTCATTATTGGCGCGCCGGGTTCAGGTAAAACCACCGCGCTGGCCAACTCCGGGCTGCAATTCCCGCTGGCGGACCGCTTCGGTAAAACCGCGCTGCGCGGCATTGGCGGCACGCGCAACTGTGACTGGTGGTTTACCAACGAGGCGGTTCTGCTGGATACCGCGGGGCGCTACACCACTCAGGAGAGCGAGCAGGTTCAGGACGCCGGGGAGTGGCTGGAATTTATCAACCTGCTGCGTAAATACCGCCGTCGTCAGCCCATCAACGGCGTGATTATCACCATCAGCATTTCCGACCTGCTTTCGCAGTCCGCTGAGGCCTCCCGCCAGCAGGCGGTCAACCTGCGCCAGCGTCTCTCCGAGCTGCATGAACAGCTGGGTATTCGCTTCCCGGTGTATGTGATGGTGACCAAAGCGGATCTGCTTAAAGGCTTCCGCGCCTGGTTTGCGGATTACGACAAAGCCCAGCGCGATCAGATCTGGGGCTTTACGCTGCCGTGGGAGCAGACCAAACACGCCGATTACGACCTGATGGGCAACTTCCAGCAGGAATTTTCCCTGCTGCAACAGCGTCTGGATGCTGGCCTGCCGGAAACCATGCTTAAAGAGCATGACGCCAAAACCCGTGCGGAAGCCTATCTCTTCCCGCAGGAGTTCGCCGCGCTGCGTCCGCTGCTGGCAGACTACCTGAGCACGGTCTTTGCCCGCTCAAACTTCGAAACCGAATTTTCGCCGCGCGGCATCTACTTTGCCAGCGGCACCCAGGAAGGGATGCCGTTTGACCGCGTGATGGGCGAGCTGAACCGCGCGCTCTCCTTACCTGAAGGGGAGGAAAGCACGCGCTGGGATTCGGTAAGCAAAGAGGCGCCGATCCCGGGCGCGAAGGGCCAAAGCTTCTTCATTAAAAATCTGCTGCAAAACGTGATTTTTCAGGAAGCGGGCATCGCCGGGGAAAACCGCTGGTGGGAGCTGCGCAACCGCGCCGTGATGTGGTCCGGCTACGCGGCGCTGCTGGCCCTGCTGGTGATCCTGGGTGGTCTGTGGCTGACCAGCTACGCCAAAAATAAAGCTTATCTGGAAGAGGTAGATGCAAAAGTGCCGATGCTGGAGCAGCAGAGCAAGGCGCTGCAAAACCAGCCCCAGCGCGATCTGTTTGCGCTTCTGCCGCTGCTTAACAGCCTGGTGGATCTGCCGAAAAGCGATGCCTTCGACGTTAACAACCCGCCGGTTTCCCGCCGCATGGGGCTTTATCGCGGGGATGACGTCAGCGATGCCTCGCAGTCTCTGTATCAGAAGGCGCTGGATCAGATGCTGCTGCCTGCCGTGGCGATGCACATTACCACCTGGCTGCGCAACGACAACGGCAGCGACGTGGAGTACAGCTATGAGGCGCTGAAAGCCTATCAGATGCTCTACCAGCCTAAGCATTATGACGGTAAATTCCTGCACTCGTGGGTGATGCTTAACCTGCAACGCAACCTGCCGCAGAACGTGACGCAGGCGCAGCTTCAGGAGCTGGAATGGCACCTGACGCAGCTGCTGGAGCCAAAAATTCAGGCTTCACCGTATGCGCAGGATGAGGATCTGGTGGCCCGTGAAAGGGCGCTGATCAACCAGCAGCCGCTCTCAACACGTGTATATGGCCGCCTGAAACGTCTGCTGGAGCATGATGAGAACCTGAAGCCGGTTTCGCTTTCTGATCTCGGCGGCCCGCAGAGCGAGCTGGTGTTTTCGCGCAAAAGCGGCAAGCCGGTGAGTGAGGGCGTACCGGGCCTCTACACGCCGGACGGCTACTGGAAAAGCTTCAACGACCAGATCGACAGCGTGACCACTGCCCTGCACGAGGACGATGCCTGGGTACTGGGAGCGACCACTGCCCAGGAAGATAAACAGCAGATCGACAACGCCGTGCGTCAGCTCTACATGCGCGACTTTATCGTTAACTGGGATCGCTTTCTCGCTGATATTCAGCTCAACAACAGCGCCGATCTTTCCCAGCGTATCAACACCGCGCGCCTGCTTTCAGGCACCAATTCGCCGCTGCGCCGTCTGGTACTTAACCTGAGCAAGGTGCTGACCCTGTCGCGCACTGCGCCTGCGCCGGAAGATGCGCAGAAAACGGAAGACCAAAGCAACCGCGCCACCCGCACGCTGGAAGCGCTGTTCAGCAACGGTGACAATGCCCCGACGCAGGGCGCGGTTGTGACGCAGGCGCCTGAACAACTGGTGACCGACCACTATGCGCCGATGATTGAGCTGGCGCAGCCGCTGGAGAAGGGCGGTAAGACCATCGTCTTTGATGATTTTCTCAAGCAGGTTGACGAGCTTTATCGCTACCTGACCGCCGTTCAGGATGCGGCAAACAGCGGTATGCCTGCGCCGGGCGGCGATGCAATCAGCCGCCTGCAAGCCAGCGCGGGACGTCTGCCGGGCGGGCTGCAAACCATGTTCAGCAATATGGCCGTCGGCGCCAGCAGCGACACTCAGCGTCGCGATCTGGAGAACGTGCGTAAGCGCATTAACGTGGAAGTGGGTGGGTTCTGTCGTCAGGCGATTGCCGGGCGTTATCCGCTGGTGCGCAGCGCCAGCACTGAGGTGACGCCGGACGATCTCGCCCGCATGTTCGCGCCGGGCACCGGACTGATGGACACCTTTTTCCGCGACAACCTGACCAACAAGGTGGACACCACCCAGGCGAACTGGCGCTTTATGCCAGGCATCGACGGTAAAACGCTGCCGGGCAGTGAAGGGCTGCTGCGTCCGTTCCAGCAGGCGCAGTCTGTCCGCGATGCCTTCTTCGCAAACGGCGCGACCACGCCATCCTTCAAGGTGACGGTGCGCACCGTGCGTATGGACAATACCATTCTGAACCTGACGCTGGACGTGGACGGCCAACTGCTGCGCTACAGCCACGGTCCGCAGGCGGTGCAGATCATGACCTGGCCGGGGCCGGGCGGGACGAACCAGGTGCGTATGCAGCTCGGTCTGGCCAATGGCAGCACCGCAACGCTGGTGACCAACGGTTCCTGGGCGCTGAACCGCTTTTTCGACAAGGCGCGCACCAGCCCTGGCGCGGGTAGCCTGAGCCGTCAGGCCACCTTCAACGTCGACGGACATCAGGTCACGCTGGAGTTTGCCCCGAACAGCATCCGTAACCCGTTCCAGCTTCCCCGTTTCTCATGCCCATAACCGCAAGGACAGCCGTATGACGAATACCCCTGCGATGAACCGTTATAGCTGGTATGGCAAATTACCCAGCGCCGGAGATTTTTTGCAGCGTCGCTTTCCGGATACCCTGCAACGCCAGTGGTCGCACTGGTTTCAGGTCGGCCTGCTGGCCTGGCAACAGGAAGAGCAGCGCAGCGGTGAGCGCCCGTTTTCTAAAGCCCCGGTGTGGAACTTTGTCGTCCCGCCGATGCTTGGTAGCCAGATGATTCAAATGGGCTGCCTGCTGCCGGGCCGTGACAGCGTAGGCCGCCACTATCCGGTATGCCTGCAACTGAGTTTCACCCCGGCCGAGTGGTCATCCCGTCTGCTCGGGCAGGCTGAAAGCTGGTACCAGCAGCTTGGCCGTCTGGGGCTGCACGCGGTGCGTAACAGCTATTCTGCCTCCCAGTTGGATGAAATGCTGATGACCATCCCGGCGCCCCAGCCGGTTGAGCCGCAAAAGCGTTCCGACATTCTCGACGTGATTGGCTATGACGACGAGGGTCAGAGCACGCTGGGCTGGCCGCAGGCGGCGGAGTGTTTTGATCCGCTGCGCCAGACCAGCTACTGGTGGACAAACCGCTGCGACGGCTATCCGCTTTACACCCACGTCCACAGCGGAAACTTCACCGGGCAGCTCTTTACGCTGCTGTTCGATCCGGCAGGCGGCGCCCGTCCGGGCCGCCACGGTCTTTACCCGCCTATGTTTGAATAAGCAGGGATCTTATGAATATCGATGAATTTCTCGCGCCGATAAGCCCCGATAACCCCTGCGGTGAAAACCTGGAGTACGACGCTGATTTCCAGGCCATGGGGCAGGCCAGTCAGGGCAAAGCCGAACAGCAGTTTGGCGACACCATCATTCCGGCAGAGCCTGCCGACTGGAACACGGTGGAAAAACTCGCCACCAGCCTGCTGGGCCGCACCAAAGATCTTCGCGTCATGCTGGCGTTAACCCATGCCTGGACGCGTCGTCGCGGGCTGGCAGGTTACGCCGACGGGCTACTGCTGGTGCAGGAAGCCCTGTCCCGTTACTGGGAGCAACTTTACCCGCTGCTGGAAGAGTATGGCGAAACCGATCCGTTCTACCGCATTAACGCCCTCGCCGGGCTGAGCGATAAATCTGACCTGACGGTAGCGGTGCGTAACGCCTCACTGCTCCGCTCTAACGGCGATGAGATTTCGCTCCGTGACGCCCAGGCGCTGCTTGACGGCAGTAAAACAGAGTGTCCGGATTATCCGGGCGGTCGTCCACGATTAATAGATGAGCTGGCCCGGGGCGATCAGCCAGGCACCGAAGCGGTAATCGTGATCAACGAACGCCTGCTCGCCATCCGCGAACTGCTTACCGGCTATCTCGGGGAAAGTGGCGTACCGGAGATGGAACAGCTGCTGAAAACCGTCGGGCAAGTTTCGAGCGCCTGTCAGGTGACCGATATCAGCAAGTTGCTGCCGAACCGTGACGCGCAGGCTGAGCAGCAAGCCGAGCCGCAGCCGGTGACCGCGTCGCCCGTTCAGCAGGTGACGGACTGGCGCAGCGTGCAGGTGACCAGCCGCGCCGACGCGCAGCTGATGCTGGAAAAAGCGAAACAGTATTTTGCGCAGTACGAACCCAGCCACCCCGCACCGCTGATGATTGAACGGGTGCAGCGGCTGTCTGAACTCAACTTTATGGACATTATTCGCGACCTGGCGCCAGACGGCGTTAACCAACTGGAAAACATCTTTGGACGCCGCGAATGACGCGTCCTGGCATTATGACGACAGGCATGGAGTCTGCCGTTTCACCTTCACCGCGCATCTTTGATGGAGAACATCATGGCAATGAGTAACAGTGGACAGAAATTCATCGCACGCAACCGTGCTCCCCGCGTGCAGATCGAATACGACGTAGAGATCTACGGCGCAGAACGCAAAATTCAGCTGCCGTTTGTGATGGGCGTTATGGCCGATCTGGTTGGCAAGCCGGTGGAAAACCTGCCAGCCGTCGACGAGCGTAAGTTCCTGGAAATCGACATCGACAACTTCGACGAACGCATGAAGGCGCTGAAGCCGCGCGTGGCGTTCCAGGTGGATAACACCCTGACCGGCGAAGGTAAGCTCAACGTCGATCTGACCTTTGACAGCATGGACGACTTCCTGCCGGACGCGGTGGCCCGCAAGGTTGAGCCGCTGAACAAGCTGCTGGAAGCGCGCACCCAGCTCTCTAACCTGCTGACCTACATGGACGGCAAAAACGGCGCGGAAGAGCTGATCGCGAAAATCCTCCAGGATCCGACGCTGCTCAAATCCCTGAGCCAGATGCCAAAAAATGACGAAAGTGCGAAAGGTAGCGAGGAATAATCGATGAGCAACCAGACTCAACAACACGATCAGCAGGCGGGCCAGGCCTTCAGCCAGGACGAGTTCAGCGCGCTGCTGAATAAAGAGTTCCGCCCGAAAACCGATCAGGCGCGCTCTGCCGTAGAAAGCGCGGTAAAAACCCTGGCGCAGCAGGCGCTGGAAAACACCGTGACCTTCTCAAACGATACCTACCGCACCATTCAGAACCTGATTGCCGGTATTGACGAGCAGCTTTCACAGCAGGTGAACCAGATCATTCACCACGAGGAGTTCCAGAAGCTGGAGAGCGCCTGGCGCGGGCTGAGCTATCTGGTGAACAACACCGAAACCGACGAGATGCTGAAGATCCGCTTTATGAGCATCTCCAAGCAGGAGCTGGGCCGCACCCTGAAGCGCTACAAGGGCGTGGGCTGGGACCAGAGCCCGATCTTCAAAAAAATCTACGAGCAGGAGTACGGCCAGTTCGGTGGCGAGCCGTTTGGCTGCATCGTAGGCGACTACTACTTCGACCACAGCCCGCAGGACGTTGAGCTGCTGGGCGAGATGGCGCGCATCGGCTCTGCGGCCCACTGTCCGTTCATTACCGGCACCGCGCCGGGCGTGATGCAGATGGAGTCCTGGCAGGAGCTGGCTAACCCGCGCGACCTGACAAAAATCTTTCAGAACACCGAATACGCCGCCTGGCGTTCACTGCGTGAATCGGAAGATGCCCGTTATCTGGGCCTGGTCATGCCGCGCTTCCTGTCGCGTCTGCCGTACGGCATTCGCACCAATCCGGTCGACAGCTTTGACTTTGAAGAGCAGACCGACGGCGCGAACCACAACAGCTACTCCTGGGCGAACGCGGCTTACGCGATGGCCGCCAACATCAACCGTTCCTTCAAAGAGTACGGCTGGTGCACCTCGATTCGCGGCGTGGAGTCCGGCGGGGCGGTGGAAAACCTGCCGTGCCACACCTTCCCGAGCGATGACGGCGGCGTGGACATGAAATGCCCGACCGAGATCGCCATCAGCGATCGTCGTGAAGCCGAGCTGGCGAAAAACGGCTTTATGCCGCTGGTGCACCGTAAAAACTCCGACTTCGCCGCCTTCATCGGCGCGCAGTCTCTGCAAAAACCGGCCGAGTATCACGACCCGGATGCCACCGCTAACGCGCGCCTGGCCTCCCGTCTGCCTTACCTGTTTGCCTGCTGTCGTTTTGCTCACTACCTGAAGTGCATCGTGCGCGACAAAATCGGCTCCTTCCGCGAGCGCGAAGAGATGGAACGCTGGCTGAACGACTGGGTGATGAACTACGTGGACGGCGACCCGGCTAACTCCTCCCAGGAAACCAAGTCTCGCAAACCGCTGGCGGCTGCGGAAGTGCAGGTGCAGGAAATTGAAGACAACCCGGGCTACTACGCCGCGAAGTTCTTCCTGCGTCCACACTACCAGCTGGAAGGCCTGACCGTTTCCTTGCGTCTGGTATCTAAACTGCCGTCGCTGAAGACGAAGGACGCGTAATGATGATTGCCGGCCCGAAGGGGCCGGCAATTTGAGCGGAAGAGCTTAGCTTGTTTCTGTCAGTGAATAAGGATAGACGGTGAAACATATACTTTTGATCGCGACCAGTTTGCTGGCAGTTTCTACTCTCGCAAGCGCGGAGGCAGGAAATTACAAATACCCTCAAGCGGAAGCATTGCCTCAGGATGACACATCAAACTTCCAACGCGATCCGACGCTGTTAACAGGGTACGATTTAAATCTGAGTGCAGAGCGTTTTGCTAAAGCCTGGCTGTCGAAAACGAATGAACGTGAACGCATTAAGGCAAATATGTATCTTCTCGGCGTAGTCGACGCGTCTGAGGGCACTGCATGGTGCAAGGGCAGGCCTTTTTTGCCAAATACAATACATGAGTTTCTCTATTCTCGTTTTGCGAACTTATCGAAACAGAAAGGCGAGGAGCGCGCTTCAAAAATCATCATTGACGGCATGAAAGAATTACGCCCGTGCAAAAAAGGAGAGTGACAAATGAGACCATTATACGAACAACTTAAACGTCAGCATTACTCTTCAAATCACACACGCGCGGGTTTTGCCTCGGGTGAACAGGTTTTTTCAGAAATTGGCTACGATTATTCGACGATTATCAAGCAACAACCGGCATACGAAAATACCTGTGCGGTAAGAATGAGCCTGGCATTGTTAAAATGCAATGTTGAATTTACAGGGCGTTTACCCATAAAGACCGGTCCCTATAAGGGAAAAACAATCGAGCCTGGCGCAAAATTACTTGCCGATCAGCTTTATAAATCCCATGTGTTTGGCAAGGCAGAAATCTTTAAAGACCGCGAGGCTGGTGCACGCTCAATGTTGGGCCGAAAAGGTGTTGTTTTCTTCAATAAAATTGATGGGTATGGCGGTGGTCATATCGACCTTATCGAGCCTCTGAGTAATAATTCGTTTATATGTAACTCCGATTGCTTTCCGTACTGTCAGGAAATCTGGTTTTGGGAATTAAAATAATTATATTCAGGTGTTTAAAGACCGTATTTCTTTTGCTCACTTGCTTATCTTTTTCTGCTCGCGGTGACAACCCTTACGTTGATTTTTATCAGCAGCAAACATACCGGCAGGTGGTAAAAGATTTGGTCCTGGCGCGCTGCCTTGCGCAGGTTGCAGATAAAGGCAGTCAATTTTCTGCTGATGCGGCCCGCAGTGCGAGTGCATTTATTGAGTGGATGCCGTTTGATGCTGAAAACGGTACTGACAAAGTTAACGCCATTATTGGGAAGTATAAAAACCAAATTAATGGTTTCCACTCGGAGCGTAAACCTGATGTAAAAGGCGTAACCTTAAATTGTCTACGTCTTTATCATAGCGACGAACTGAATAAACTGGTTCCGCAGCTCATCATTGGCGATCCTGATCGTACCTGGATTCAGGATAATCCGCCGTAGTAAAAGACTTCACATTCTTTCCGTTCATTCAGGGGGAATGTAAGACTGTCAAATGACACGGGTCGTTTGATATGAGGCAGAGGTAAAATATGGACGGTTTTATTCAGCCCCATGCTTTCCTGTTTGCCATATAAGGGCTTTTTCGAAAGCAATATTGTTCATCCACGAAGAGTAGATATTATGGCTATTGATATGTTTCTGAAGGTCGAGGGTGTTACGGGCGAATCTAAAGATTCTAACCACACCGGCTGGACTGATATTACCTCCTTCTCCTGGGGCGCGTCCCAGCCGGGTAATATGAGCGTTGGTGGCGGCGGCGGTGCCGGTAAGGTTAACTTTAACGATCTGCACGTTAACGCTCTGATCGACAAATCCACTACAGCAATCCTGAAACACTGCGCAAGCGGTAAGCACCTGACCAAAGTTGAACTGTCCGTCTGCAAAGCGGGTGGTCAGCAGGTTGAATATACCCGCATCACCCTGGAAGACGTTCTCGTGACTTCCGTTCAGTACACCGGTGCCGACAACGGCGATACCGTTGGCGTGACCTATGCATTCCAGGCTGCGAAAGTGAAACAGCAGTACTGGGAGCAGACCACTGCCGGTGGTAAAGGTGCTGAAAGCAGCGCTGGCTGGAACATCAAAGAAAACAAAGAAGCGTAACAGGAGTGGGCCCGAAAGGGCTCACTTTATCCTGTGCTTTTTTAAAAGGGAAAATACTTATGCGTCCTGCTTTTGGTGCCGCCTGGAACAGATTCAGAGAAGTTAATGTCAATGTCGAGACGGTGGGTAAATTATTGGGTGGAAAAGTCCAGCACAATATCGAAGCCGGAATTTTTCAAAATGCATGCCCCATTCGTATGAGCTACGTTTTAAATTATTGTGGCGTTCCAATTCCCGCCAACAGTAGATATGCGACGGTTACGGGGAGTGATAAAAAACGTTACATGTATCGCGTAAAGGATATGATTGCTTTTCTGCCAACTGTACTGGGTAATGCAGATCTGACGGTGACGTCTCCAACACCAGGCCAATTTGCAGGTAAGCAAGGCATTATCATCTTTACCGGTCATGGCTGGAGCGATGCCACTGGACATGTCACGCTCTGGAATGGGAATATTTGCTCCGATGATTGCCATTTTCTGGGTTCTCCCGGTAATGGTTCGTTTATTCCTGGCAGCGCTACGCTCTGGAGCCTGAAATGAAACATTTACTCGCTTTCGTGCTGGCGTTGAATACCTCATATACCTTCGCCCAAACTCTGCCGGACGTTAATACCTTTTCTCAGCAACAGATTTTTGAAAACTGGGTGCAAAATCGCTGTTTCGGAAAGATTGCGGATAGTACGACACTGAAAAATGATGCAAAGGCAAGCGCCGCAGCATGGCTGGAAGCCAGTAACCTGCCTGCCGAGAATTTCGAAAAGGCCGACGAGGTTATTAACACCTTACTGAAACAGAAGCTAGGTGGTACAGCACCGGTAAACTATGAGGTTTTAAAGTGCAGCCTAATTTCCCATAGCGATGCGATTCGCCAACTCAGTGTGCAAAAATAAATCTTCTGCAAAAGCTAAAAAATTAAAAAGAATACAAGGAGTTTCCATGGCAAGTCCGTCAAACGTTGCTCCAGGTTACTGTGTTGTTCAGCAACCCGGCACTCTGGATTTTCAGGCAAGACAGCTATTTGGCAATGTGCGCAATGAAAAATCCGAGTATTTTATGCAATTGAATAAAGACACTGCGTGGCTCAAGCCTGGACAAATATTAATTGTCGCTGATCCACGTAGCGATAATCAAACACAGCAGATTAATAGTTTAGCCATTGCGAAAAAGAAGGTAACCAACGCGCTTGCGACTTTGGACGTGGCCACTGCTGAATTTTTGAAAAATAATTATGATAATATAAAAGCTATAACAGGCTGGGGCGATACAATCGTCGGTGGTGTGAGTGGTGCTGGTGAGTCATATTTTAAGCAAATAGAAAATATTTTAATTAAAATTGAAGCTACCTATCAAAATCAGTACAGAACACAAGGTGCGCTTTTCGGCCAACAGTTTTATGCTGAGCGCAATGCGCTTTTCGCACAATTGAAACCCTTGTTAAATAAAATAACTAAAAAACAGCTTAAGTTTAAAGATAATGCGGATCTTAAGAGAGCATTAGGGCTTTCCACGAAATCAATTGTCCATGAATGGAGTACTGTTGGGATTGGCGCAATCCCAGGTTACTCAACATATATTGACAGAACTGCCAAAATCACCTCTTATCTGAAAGCAGGCGGATGGGTTGCTTTAGGTTTTTCTTTTGTTAACACGTCTAACGAAGTTTATCATGCCTGCACCACTGGAAGAGAAAATGAGTGCAGCAGGGTTGCAGTGACTGAATATAGCAAATTTGGAGGCGGTGTCGCTGGTGCTGCATTAGGCTCATCCCTGGCGGCTCCCATTTGTCTTGCATTAGGTGTACCCACAGCGGGGACAGGAACACTCATCTGTGGTTTAGTGGTTGGTGCAGTCGGGGCTGCGGGTGGAACACAAATCGGTGGGTTTGCAGGAGAACAGCTCAATAACTTAATTTTTAGCGGAGAATAAAGTGATTTTTAATAATATTTACTCTGCTGTTATTATATGTCTTTTTGCTGCCTTTATAATCTTGGTTATTTCATTTTATATAGACTATCGGAAAAAACATCGCCAGGTTAACCAAATATATTCGATATTCACAAATCAACAGTTGCTCAAAAAAGAAGATTATCAAACCTGGCAAAATCTTGGATTCTGGGGGTTTGGTTTTCTCACCACAATTTTATCACGGATCTTACAGGGTAAGCGTGTGAGACTCACTGAGTGTCGTTGGCTTGAGCCACAGTCGTGCAATGAAATTTTGTCTGCCTTTGAGTTATCATGGGTTAAGTCTTACAGAAGAAAAATCATTATTGCCACTATTATATTTTTAGTGCTGTTAATTCTTTCCATCGTTAATAATATGTAATCCTATTCTGAAATTTAAATGATGCCTTTCTGAATTAACCCCCAAACCCCGCCGTTCTCACCCCCGAGAGCGGCAGCGTTTGAGCGCTAATCATACCAGCAGGAATACGCCATGCGATTCACGATTATTTCTACGAAACCCGGTCATCAGCCGCCGCAAAGCAGCTGTGATTTTTATGCCCCGGGCGGCACCATTGGGCGCGGTACGGATAACAATCTGGTGCTGCCGGATAATGACCGCACCATCTCGCGTTTGCAGGCCATCGTTCACGTCGACGCCAGTGGCGAATGCCGCGTCACGAACCGCGGCAGCGTTACCCGCGTGGTACTGAATGATATCCCGCTGGAGCGTGGGCGTCAGGTTGAGCTTCAGGATGGGGATATTCTCGGTATTGATGATTATCGCATTGAAGTCAGCGAACTCATTCATGACACCCAGCCCGTAAGCCGCATGGCGGCCAGCATGCAGCAGGCGCGCCCAGCGGCGACACCTGCTCCGGCGGCACAACCGAAACCGGCCAGCGCCGCGCCGCGCGGAAAAGCTGAACCTACGGCCGTGCCGTCGGAAATCTGGGACAGCCTGATGCAGGAGTTCTCCATCTCCGACAGCATCTCCAGCAACCGGGCAAAGCCACAGCCCGCGGCCTCCCACGACCCGTTCTCCCAGCCTGCGGCCCCGGAGCGGAATGCCGAAGACCCGCTGGCGATGTTCAACGATGCCGATCCGTCGCTTGAACGTAAAAACGTGGACCCGGACACGCTGTTCAGCGATGAAGCGTTGTTTAAAAAAGAGAGCATCTTTGACGATGTCACCCCTTCAACGCTGGTACTGCCGGACGAAAGCAAACCTGCCCAGCCAAAGGAAGAGGCGTCGGATGAACTCGATCCGTTAGCCCTGTTTGGCGGGTCGGCGAGCGCGCCTGCCGCGCGTCACGATGACCCCCTTGGCCTGATGGGCGGCGCGCCGTTAACCCATCCGGATGAAATCGTGGCTGATAAGCCGGAGCCAAAGCCTGAAGCGCAAGCCGCACAGGAAGAGGATGCGCTGGCCAGTTCACCGCTGTTCGATCCGGAACCGACTGAACCACAGGACGCGCCGCGCGCGGAAGAAGAGCCCGCGCGTCCCGATTACGCTGGCTTCACCATGCCAACGCCGCAGGCCGTGGCGCGCAGCAACGCGCAGGCACCGAAAGGCCGCCTGCGTATCGACCCAGTTAAAAACGCTGCATCGCCTGCTGCCTCAGCGCAGACCGGCGAGCGGGGCGAGGTGCTTCAGGGCGAACTGCTGGAGGCGCTGCTGGAGGGCATGGGCCTGAGCGAAATGCAGCCGGTGCCGCAGTTTGACCGGGAAAATATGCGTCAGCTGGGGCAGATCCTGGGCATGTTCTCGCAGGGAACCGTGGCGCTGCTCTCCTCGCGCTCCATTCTCAAGCGCGGGGTGAAGGCCGATATGACCATGGTGCTTGACGATGCCAACAACCCGTTCAAGCTGCTGCCAACCGGTAAAACGGTCCTGATCCAGATGTTCGGCACGCCGATGCCGGGCTTTATGCCGCCGACCAAATCGGTGCGTGATGCGCTGATCGATCTGCAGGCGCACCAGCTGGGGATGATCTCCGGTATCCGCGCCATTATCGCCGCCATGCTGCAATCCTTTAACCCGGAACAGCTGGAAGAGCAGGCGAAACAGAACGGAATGACGTCGCGCCTGGCGCTGCCGGGCAGCCGTAAAGCCGCGCTGTGGGATTATTTTGTTCGCAGCTATGGCGAGACGGCGGGCGAGATTGAGGACGACTTCCACACCCTGTTTGGCGAAGCCTTCCTCCATGCCTATGACATGGAGGTCAATCAGTACAAAGACTCACAAAGCGGATCCGAAGAAAAATGAATATCGCAACGGCTTCTCTCTCCCGCCAGGGGACGCGCGCCAGCAACCAGGATCAGACGGGAGAAACCATCGGGGAACGTTCAGCCTGCTTTGTCGTCTGTGACGGCATTGCGGGCCTGCCGGGCGGCGAGGTGGCCGCTGAGCTGGCCCGCAATAGCATTATTTCCCGCTTTGATGGCGACAAGCACCTGAATGCTCAGCATATTCGTGACTACGTCCAAACGGCGAACCGTACCATCCTCAGCGAACAACAGGCGGTGCAGGACTATCGCCGGATGGGCACCACGCTGGTCAGCCTGTTTATCGACAGGGATTACCGTCTGGCCTACTGGGCGCACGCCGGTGACAGCCGCCTGTACCTGTTTCGTCGCGGCTGGCTGTGGCACGTCACCACCGACCACAGCCTGGTGCAGCAGATGAAAGATGCCGGGCATCAGACCGACGATCTCAACAGCAACCTGCTGTATCTGGCGCTGGGTATTGAGAATGGCGGACCGGAAGCGAGCTACAGCGATGTCGTGCAGGTTGAAGACGGTGATGCGTTTTTACTCTGCACCGACGGTTTCTGGCACGGCGTCAGCGAAGAGCAGATGAAACAGTCGCTGCACATGGTCAATACGCCACAAGAGTGGCTGACCTTGATGAACCAAATCATTCAAAAGAATGCTGAACAGGAGGGCAAAGCTCAGGATAACTATACCGCCGTGGCGGTGTGGATGGGCAACCCTCAGGACACCACTTTGCTGCATACGCTCTCTGACGCAGCACAATTTCTTCCCTGCGGAACTGATTAGACACACAAGGATTGATATGAAACTTTGGCTATCGGGTTTGGCTCTTCTGACGGTGGCGACCACCGCACAGGCTGAAAACTTCCGCATCGTGCAGTCTCCTGCGCAGAAGCTGGATATCTGGATCGACAACATTAAAGATAACACACCGCAAAGCTGGTGTAAGGCGGACGTGGCGCTGCGTATCGTGGCGAACGGCAAGAAAGAGGTTTCGGTGCTGGAAAACTTCGTGCCGCGCCTTGGCTCGCTGCTGGAGCACCAGTGTAGCAAACTGAATACCCTGAACTGGACGCTTAACGATCCGGAAGGCACGACGCTTGCCCGGGGCACAGCGGCTAAAGCGCAGGACTGGGCGCTGGTGGTGAAACAGCAGGAAACGGCGGCGGCAACGACTACCACCACCACCTCAGGCGCGCTGCTACCGCCTGACCAGAATCCGGAGACGCACACCGTGGCGGCAGATCGTACGCCATGGCAGGAGTTCACCCTTCAGGACGGTTGCCACCTGCGCACCTTCTGGGAGGGCGGTTCCTCCGCGCCAGCGCTGTTTATTCCCGATTCCGACACCACTCGCTGCGGTAACGGCAGCTGGCTCAGCGGCCACACCGTGGTGACGCAGAATCGTAACGGGACGCAGAAAGCGATTCCGGTCACCTACATTCACGGCTTCCCGGTGATGGGACTGAACAACGCGGTCGATCCTGAAAAGGCGCTGATCACCTCCGTTAACAAAGAGCGCATGGTCTTCAGCACCCCGAACAGCGACCAGAGCTGGATGATCCTACCGTACGACAGCACCCTGAACGGCTGGAAGAGCAACGGCACGGTGGCGGTGGAAATCACCCGTGAGATCGCCAGCGACGACGCCAGACTCCAGGCGCGTATCGCAGAGGTGAAGAAGATCTGGAGCGCATGGATTACACCGGGCGCGGAGCTGAACGTTGTTCTGATTGACACGCTGCGTCCGCAGCTACGCGATCCGGCTGTGGGCGCCTGGCGCGCGGCGAATTAAGGAGGGGCTATGAATACGCTTTATCAACGTCTGGCGGGTGAGTCGATTAGCGACGCGCTGCTTCGCCTGGAAGCCGAAATCAAAGCTCGTCCGGCGGATGCCGATCTGCGCGCCGCGTTTGTGCAGTTTCTGATCCTCAGCGGCAACTGGGCGCGCGCCCTGACCCAGCTGAAAAGCTGGCTGGCGCTGAAGCCGCAGGCAAAACCAACCGTAACGCTGCTGGAGCAGGCCATTCAGGGTGAACAGCAGCGGGCGCGCGTGTTCGCGGGAGAGGTACGACCGGCAATGCCCGAGGCGCAGTGGCCGTGGCTGACCACGTTAGCCCAGGCGCTGACCGAAAGCGCAGGGCATGCGCAAACGCTGCGCCTGGCGGCACTCGAACAGGCCCCGGCAAGCCGCGGGCAGGTCACGCTGGAGAATGAAGAGAGCCACACCTTTGAATGGCTGATGGACGGCGATGCCCGTCTGGGGCCGGTGTGTGAAACCCTGGTCAACGGCCGCTATTTCTGGGTGCCGTTCTGCGCCATCGACACGATCCGTTTTCAGGCTCCGGCCAGCGTGACCGATCTGGTGTGGCGTCATGCTCTGGTCCGCCTCACGGACGGCACCGAGCAGGTGTGTCAGATCCCGGCGCGTTATCCGTTTGCTGACGGAGCGCCAGACAGCGTTAAGCTGGGGCGCACCACCGAGTGGCTTCCACTCGACGATGACGGCACCCTGTATGAAGGCATGGGGCAGAAAGCCTGGCTGAGCGAGCAAAGCGAAAGCCCGCTGCTCACCCTGAGCCTGGTGACGTTCGCCGCGGATGGCGCGGATGAGTAATCCCGCTGGCGAAGGCGATCTGCTGCGCAGAGGCTGGCAGGCCCGCAGCAGGCAGGAGAAAGTGGGGGCACGCGACAAAATGCAGCCGTCACTGCTGGATCGCCTGACGGATAACGATCCGGAAAAAAAACGCGAGTCCGCCAACAGTAATCTGATTACCCACGCCGCGCTGCGTCGTAACGTCCTGCGGGATTTACAGTGGTTGTTTAACACCATTAACCACGATGCCTCCAGCGATCTGAGTGGTCTGACGCAGGTGAGCCGTTCTGTCGTTAACTTTGGCGTCGCGCCGCTGGCGGGGAAAAGAATGTCCGATATCGAATGGCACGACATTCAGCGCAAGCTCACCGAAGCGATTATTAACTTTGAACCGCGGATCCTGCCGCAGGGGCTTCAGGTTCGCTGCGTGTCCGATACCTCCTCATTAGATCTGCACAACGTGCTGTCTATCGAAATCAAAGGCCGCCTGTGGTGCGTACCGTATCCGCTGGAGTTTCTCTTTCGCACCGACGTCGATCTTGAGAACGGCCATTTTGAACTGAAGGATGCGGGGTAATTATGGAAAGCAAACTGCTCGAATATTACAACCGTGAACTGGCCTATCTGCGCGAGATGGGCGCGGAGTTCGCCGAACGCTACCCAAAAGTGGCGGGGCGGCTCGGCATGCGCGGCATCGAAGTGGCGGATCCGTACATCGAGCGCCTGATGGAAGGTTTCGCCTTCCTGACCTCCCGCGTGCAGATGAAAATGGACGCCGAATTTCCACGCTTTTCACAGCGTATGCTGGAGATGATTGCGCCAAATTACCTGGCGCCTACGCCGTCGATGGCGATCGCTGAGATTCAGCCCGACAGCAGCCGGGGCGACCTGAGCAAAGGCTTTATTGTGCCGCGCGGCACCATGATGGACAGCCTGGCGCTGAAAAAAACCGGCGTTACGTGCAGCTATACCACGGCGCACGAGGTCAACCTGCTGCCGTTAAAAATTGAGCGGATCGAGCTGGGCGGCGTTCCCGCCGATCTGCCGCTGGCCCAGCTCGGCCTGAGCCAGCGGGGGATCAGCAGCGCTTTACGGATCCGCATTGCCTGCGATGGCCCGCAGCATCTTGGGCATCTGGACTTTGACCGCCTGGAGTTCTTCTTAAGCGGCCCGGACATCGAGGCTCTGAAGCTGCTGGAGCTGGTGATGGAGCACCACGCAGGTATTGTCTGCCAGACGGTCAGCAAGCAGCCCCAGCGCCAGCTGCTGTCGTCTGACGCCCTGCGTCAGGAAGGCTTTGATGCGGATCAAGCGCTGCTCCCGGACGATCTGCGTAACTTCGACGGCTATCGCCTGTTGCAGGAGTACTTTGCGTTCCCGGCGCGTTTTCGCTTCATCAGCCTGAGCGGGCTGGGCAAGCTGATCCAGCGCTGCGAAGACGAAAAAGCGTTTGATATCTTCATTCTGCTCGACAAAAGCGACGATCAGCTGGAGCGCGTGGTGGATGCCAGCCACATGGCGCTGCACTGTACGCCGGTGATCAACCTGTTCCCGAAAGTGGCGGCCCGGCAGAAGCTGAGCGAAAGCCAGCATGAATACCATCTGGTGGTGGATAACATCCGCCCGCTGGATTATGAAATTTATGCTGTGAAAAAAATCTATGCCAGTGCGGATGGTCAGCGGGACGTCCAGACGTTTCGTCCGTTCTGGAGTACCTGGAGCGGAGACGCGGGCAACTACGGCGCCTATTTTTCCCTGCGCCGTGAACAGCGCGTCCTCTCTGAACACGCGCTGCGCTACGGCACACGCACGGGCTATATCGGCTCGGAGGTCTTCGTCTCGCTGGTGGATGCGCAGCACGCGCCGTGGCAGGAGAATTTGCGCTACATTTCCGCCGAGGTGCTGTGTACCAGCCGCGACCTGCCGCTGATGCTCCAGCAGGAGCTTGGGCAGTTTATTATGGCCGACTCCATGCCGGTGAAGGCGTTAACCCTGCGTAAAGGCCCGACGCCGCCGCGTCCGGCGCTGGCGGAAGGGTTCAGTACCTGGCGGCTCATCAGCCAGCTGCAAATGAACTACCTCAGCCTGATGGACAGCGAAAACGAAGAGGGCGCTGCCGCGCTGCGTCAGCTGTTAGGGCTGTACGCTAACCTCGCCGAGACGCCGGTTGCCCGTCAGGTGGATGGCGTTCGTCACTGCGTGCTGGAGCCGGTGCACCGCCGCGTGCCTGAACCCGGCCCGGTGGTGTTCGCCCGCGGGATCGGCATCACTCTGACGGTGGACGAACGCGCCTTTTCCGGTGCCAGCCCGTGGCTTTTCGGCAGCGTGCTGGAACGCCTTTTTGCCCGCCTGGTCTCCATCAACAGCTTTACGGAGTTCACGCTCAAGAGCCAGCAGCGCGGCGAAATTGGCTACTGGGCGCCGCGCATGGGTAAAAGGGCGCTGGTATGAGTGAAGTTGCCCCAGCAACGCTGCGCGTGCATCGCCTGACGCCGCTGCCCGATGCGTTCTGGCGCGGAGTGCGCGAGACGCCGTGGCGCTACGATCTGTTCCAGCTGTTAAGACGCATTGATGCCCAGGGCGGTGAACGTTACCCGCTGGGGCGCGCGCCGCTGCCTAAATTTGAGCCGCTGCGTATTGGTCAGCAGCCTTCAATGGGGTTTGCGCCGTCAACGGTTGCCGAGGTCCGGCAGCGGGAAGAGAACGGACTGCATGAGGTTTCCATTCTGAGCTTCGGCCTGTTTGGTCCTAACGGCCCGCTGCCGGTGCACATGACCGAGTATGCCCGCGAGCGTATTCATCATCATCAGGATCACAGCCTCAGCGCGTTTGCCGACCTCTTTCACCACCGCCTGACGCTGCTGTTTTACCGCGCCTGGGCGGACGCGCAGCCTGCCGTTTCACTGGATCGCGACGACAACAGGCGCTTCGAAGGGTATCTTGCATCGCTGATTGGCATGGGTCAGCCCGGCCAGATGTCGAAAGGCAGCCTGAGCCCGCATGCCCGCTTTACTCACGCCGGGCACCTGACCCGCCACGGGCGGGACCCGGAAGGGCTGGAGAAGATCCTGCGCAACTATTTCAACATTCCGGTCAGGTTGGTGGCCAATGTACCGCAGTGGATGCCGCTCTCAACGCGGGAGCAGGCACAGCTGGGTGAGGGGCGTCGCCTGCCGCGCATGGGGGAGTCCGCTTTTCTTGGCATTGCGGTACGCGACGTGCAGCATAAATTTCGTCTTGAGATTGGCCCGTTGAGCGCAGACGAATACAACCGTTTTCTGCCGGGCGAAGGGTGGGTCACCGAGCTACGCGACTGGGTGCGACAGTACGCCGGGGTGGAATTTGAATGGGAAACACGGGTGATCCTGCGCGCCGATGCGGTGCAGGGCGCCACGCTCGGCAGCGCCGGGCGATTAGGGTACAACACCTGGCTGGGCCTTCAGCCTCAGCCTGTTCCGCGTGGCGATCTGGTGTATCGCGCAGAGCGATAATCCTTCCGTATACCGAATCATTGTTAATGGAAACTAACATGTCAGAAATTAGCCGTGCCGTGCTTTTCGGCAAACTGGATACGCTGTTATTTACCTCTCTGGAAAGCGCGACTGCCTTCTGTAAGCTGCGCGGCAACCCGTACGTTGAGCTGGTGCACTGGCTGCATCAGCTGATGCAGCAGCAGGATGGCGATCTGCAACAGGTCATCCGTCACTTCGCCCTTGATGAACAGCAGCTGACGCGCGATATCGTGGCGGCGCTGGATGCCCTGCCGCGTGGTGCAAGTTCCGTCTCTGACCTTTCCGAGCATATCGACAGCGCCGTCGAGCGCGCCTGGGTCTACGGCTCGCTGAAGTTTGGCGTCAGCCGCATCCGCGGCGGCCATTTGTTGATCGGCATACTGAAAACGTGGAATCTGGCTAACGTGCTGAAAAGTATTTCGGCGCAGTTCACCCGTCTTAACGTCGAGGTGCTGATCGAGCAGTTCGACGCTATTTGCGCCAGCAGCAAAGAGAGCCAGCAGGCCGCCGCTGCTGCGGACGCAGCTGCCGGGGCAGTACCGGCTGCGCAGGGCACGCTGGCGCAGTATGGTCAGGATCTGACGGCGCGCGCCCGGGATGGGAAAATTGACCCGGTGGTGGGGCGCGATGAAGAGATCCGCCAGATGGTCGATATTCTGATGCGTCGTCGCCAGAACAACCCCCTGCTGACCGGGGAAGCTGGCGTCGGGAAAACGGCAGTGGTGGAAGGGCTGGCGCTGCGTATCGCTGACGGCGACGTGCCTGAGCCGCTGCAAAACGTTCAGCTGTGGCTGCTGGATATCGGCATGCTTCAGGCCGGAGCGGGCATGAAAGGGGAATTTGAGGCGCGCCTCCAGGCGCTGATTAACGAGGTGCAGTCCAGCGCCACGCCGATTATTCTGTTTATCGATGAGATCCACACCCTGATTGGCGCTGGCGGCCAGCAGGGCACCGGCGATGCCGCTAACCTGCTCAAGCCTGCCCTGGCGCGTGGGCAACTGCGCACCATCGGCGCGACCACCTGGGCGGAATACAAAAAATACATTGAGAAAGATCCGGCGCTGACCCGCCGTTTCCAGACCGTACAGGTTCACGAGCCGGATGAAGCGAAAGCTGTATTGATGCTGCGCAGCACCGTGTCGCCGCTGGAAACTCATCATCAGGTTTTACTCCTCGACGAAGCGGTCAGCGCGGCGGTGAAACTGTCGCATCGCTATATTCCTGCGCGTCAGCTGCCGGATAAAGCGGTGGCGCTGCTGGATACCGCCTGCGCGCGCGTGGCCGTCAGCCAGAGCGCGCCGCCTGCCCAGCTGGAAGACTGCCTGCGTCATCTGGCGGCCCTGGACGTGGAGCTGGAGATTGCCGAACGTGAAGCGCGCGTGGGGGCGGGCGATCCGGCGCGCGTGGCGACATTAAGCGCCGAACGTGACGCGTTCGAAACCCAACGCGAGGCCCTGGCTCGTCGCTGGGAAGAAGAGCGCACGCGGGTGCAGGAAATTATCCGTCTGCGTGCCGCACTGTTTGCGGCGAGTGATGAGGATACGGCTGAACTGCGCGGCCAGCTGGCAGAACAGCAGCAGGCGCTGAAGACCTTACAGGGTGACGAACCGCTGCTGTTTGCCGCGGTCGATGAAAACGTGGTGGCTGCGGTGGTTTCGGACTGGACCGGGATCCCGCTGGGCCGGATGGTGAAAAATGAGATCGACGCGGTGCTGAACCTGGCTGATACGCTGAACCAGCGGGTTATTGGTCAGCGTCACGGTCTGGATCTGATTGCCCGTCGGGTAAAAACCTCGCGGGCGAAGCTTGACGATCCGAACAAACCGGTCGGCGTATTTATGCTCTGCGGGCCGTCCGGCGTGGGCAAAACCGAAACCGCGCTGGCGCTGGCGGAGTCGCTTTACGGCGGCGAGCAGAACGTCATTACCATCAACATGAGTGAATTCCAGGAAGCGCACACCGTTTCGACGTTAAAAGGTGCGCCTCCGGGCTATGTGGGCTATGGTGAAGGCGGCGTCTTAACCGAGGCCGTGCGCCGCCGTCCCTACAGCGTGGTGTTGCTGGACGAAATTGAAAAAGCGCACCCGGACGTGCACGAGATCTTCTTCCAGGTCTTCGACAAGGGCTGGATGGAGGACGGCGAAGGGCGTCACATTGATTTCCGTAACACCATTATTATTCTGACCTCTAACGTCGGCACCGAGCTGATCGCAGCCATGTGCGCCGACCCGGAACTGATGCCGGATCCTGACGCGTTAAGCGGCGCCCTGCGCCAGCCGCTGCTGGAGGTGTTTCCGCCTGCGCTGCTGGGCCGCCTGCTGGTGGTGCCGTATTACCCTCTGAGCGACGAGATGTTGGGGCAGATTGTGCGTCTTCAGCTCAGGCGCATTCAGCGTCGTCTGGAAGAGAATCACAATATTATTTCTGAATTTGACGACAGCGTGGTCGAACAGATTGTTCAGCGCTGTACCGAGGTTGAGTCGGGCGGGCGTATGGTGGATGCGATTCTGACCAATACGTTGCTGCCTCAGATGAGCCAGATTTTACTTACCGCCAGCCGCAGCGACGAGCAGTACCGACGTCTGCATGTCACCTGCGAGCAGGGCGAGTTCCACTGTCAGTTTGCCGCGTAATAATCATCAAGAGAACTGTAAAAGATGACGGATAATGATAACAATCGGACTGTCCCAAACGCGCTCCCGGTCGGGTACCGTTTCAATGAGTTTGAGATAAAAGAGGTGATTGGCGGCGGCGGATTCGGCATCGTCTATCGCGCCTGGGATCACCAGCTCGAACGCACTATCGCTATCAAAGAGTTTATGCCTTCCTCCCTCGCCGTGCGCGGCGAGGATATGACGCTGGTGCTGCGCAGCGAGCGCTTCGGCAAAGCGTTTTCTGCCGGTCTGAACAGCTTCATCCAGGAAGCCCGCCTGCTGGCGCGCTTTAACCACCCGAACCTGCTGCACGTGCTGCGCTTCTGGGTGCAAAACGACACGGCCTATATGGGGACGCTGTTTTACAGTGGCACCACGCTGTCGCGTCTGCGCGAAGAGAAACCGGAGCTGATTAACGAGGCGTGGATCCGCCGCATGCTGCCAATGCTCTTCGGCGCCATCAAAACGATCCACGATGAGGGCTACCTGCACCGCGACATCTCGCTGGATAACATTCAGATTCAGGATAACGGCCTGCCGGTGCTGCTCGATTTCGGATCGGCGCGCCGCACCATCGGTAATCTCTCGGATGAGACGGAAACCATGCTGCGTCCGGGGTTCGCGCCTATCGAGCAGTATACCGACGACAATGAAAGCGAGCAGGGGCCGTGGACGGATATCTACGCGCTCGGCGCCGTATTGCGCACCCTCATCGTCGGCTCTCCGCCACCGGTCAGCGTGGTGCGTTCGATTCAGGACACCTGCAAACCACTGGTGGAGCTGATGCCGCAGGGGTATTCCATTCCGCTGCTTCAGGCCATCGACAAGGCGCTGGCGCTGCATATGGAAGACCGACCGCAATCCATCGAAGAGTTTGCGGCGCTGATCGAGATGCCCGTCGCCGGTATCGACGAGGTGCTGACCGCGAAGAAGACCGGCACGATGCTGGTGCCGGTGGAAGAGGAGACATCTGCTTCCGCGCTGGACTGGCGACGTTACAAGCTTCCGGGGCTGGTGGCCGCGGGCGTGCTGGTTGGGGTGGTTGCCGGTGCGATGCTGTTCGGCGGCGGCAGCCACGAAACGCCAGCGCAGACGGCGCAAACCCCTGCCGTGAGCCCTCCGGCTGAAACCTCCGCCGCAGCGGAAACCAGACCGGCAACGGCCGACGTGAGCGAGCCGGTAGCGCCACCTGCTACGGCGCAGCAGAGTGCGTCGCCTGTCGACGCCAGCCCGGTCGCGCTGGTCTATATCCGCATGCTTGATGGCGAGACGCTGAAGGTGAACGGCGAGCCGAAAGCGCTGCGTCCGGGGAATAACGGTTACGCATCGCTGAAACTGCCTGCGGGCGAGACCCGCATTGAACTGGAAGGCAATGGAAGAACGCGTACCCAGACGCTGGATATTGCGAAGCCAGGCACCTGGCTGGTGAATCCGTAAGCCTGCGGGTAACAGGACGGAGCGAATGTATAACATCAAGTTTGTCTATCTGTTCCACGAGAACGTCTCGCCAGCGCTGTTTGCGAAAATAATCCGCCCGTCCGTTGCCGGACAGTGGATTATGTCGGTTCCCGACCATTCGCTGCGCTCGTTCTTCACGCGCTACGATCTGCTGCGCACGATCACCGGTGCGAATCCTTATCAGTCCGGGCGCGATACCCGCACGCTGATCGCGCAGGATTTAGAGATGGGCAGAGTGGTTGCCATTGACGAAAGTTTTCGTGACTGGTCATCAGTAACGGAAATTTTTTATATCAACGCCAAAGGGCAACTCCAGGCTGCCTCGCTGGTCGGCCTGGGCTGGTATCCGGTGAGTACGATTGTTGACCGCTACGAAACCATGGTGAGAACGTACGGATCTCGCCCTGCGCCAACGGTACTGCCAAAACAGGTAGTGAAATCTAAAACGGCACAGGTGCCGGATGAACCTACTCCCGGCAAGGACGGTAAAACCTATGCCGGGCAGCTTCAGAATATGACCAAAGCAGAACGCTGGCAGGCGCGTAAGGATCTGATTGCGAAGGGGAGCAATAGCCTTTATCCGGATGCCCAGATCGCCGCGAAACGTCTGGCGGCGAATAATATCGCGGTGGAAAAAGCGAAGCTTGCGGAAAATATTTATAAGACCGTGAACCCGCTGGAAACCACACCGGGCGTGCCGGAGGGATGGACAGATATCAGTAATGACGATGCGCTGTTAGGAAAGTTCGGGCTGAACAAATCCATGCTCTTTGACGATGATACGTCCCCCAATTTTCTGGCGCGCGTCTATCAACCGAAGCCGGAAGTGTTTGGTGCAGATATGAACCCCACGCTGGTATTCAGGGGATCGCGCGAGCCTGGTTTCGCCTCTCTGTCTGAGAATGTCTCCTCTCTACTGACCAAAGGGGAACTGGCGCCGGTGGTAAACGGGGCTGACTGGTCGAATAACTTCTCACAGGGCATGGGTATGGCTTCAGATTATTATAAAAAGGCCGTGAGTATCGGTAAGGAGCTGGCAAGGTCAGGGCAGAATATTGATATTGCCGGTCATTCCCTTGGCGGTGGTCTCGCCTCTGCAACCTCTATGGGCAGCGGGAAAGCGGGGTGGACGTTTAACGCCGCCGGCCTCAATGCCGGAACCGTAGAAAAATACGGCGGTAAGATATTAGGCAGTACGGATAATATCCAGGCGTATCGGGTTGAAGGTGAACTGCTGACGAAGATTCAGGAAGTTAACCCCTGGGAAGATCTGAAAATGATGAAAGGGCATGTCCCTTCGTGGATCCTCAAAGAGGAAATCTCTGCGCTGAGCCCTAATGCTGCCGGAATACCCCATGTTCTTCCCGGTGGAACCGGAAGCGCGCTGGACCGCCACGGAATTAATCAAGCGATTGATTGCATAGAGCAACAGAAGGATGAGGATATTTCGATAATCGGGAGTCGATTGTGAAAAAAGGGTTGATGGCTTTTGTCGCGTTATGTTTTTTATTCATGATTCAGGGGTGTAAGCAGGATATGGACCTTAATCCACAGGACTACTTCAGCGGCCAGCAGCTTGAACTGGCGAAAGCGATTGAGGAAGGCGACGTCGATGCGGTGAAGACGCTTGCGCCAGACAGCGACCTTAATCAACCAGGAAAGCAGGATATGACCCTGCTTTTCTGGGCCCTTGGCAACGCAATTAATGATAAAAAAACGTCGAGCCATTTAAAGGTGATTACGTTGCTAGTTAAGGATGGCGCAGATCCGCTCCAGCCTCGACCGCAGGGAAAAAGCAGTCCTGCTGAATTTGCCCTAAAGGGAGACAGTGCGGACTGGATCGACGCGATGTTGGACGGTGGCCTCTCACCCAACGTGAAAGATAAGGTTTTCCACGAACCGATCGTCTTCCAGTCGCTTAAAGCGAAAAATACAGAGACGCTGGAAGCCATGCTCGATCGCGGTGCTGACGTCAACTCAACCAACTCACTGGATAAAACGCTGGTGTTTGATGCGCTGGATAACCAGTCATACGATCATGTCTTGTTGCTGCTCGATCGGGGAGCGGATCCGTCAATTAAGGCCAAAAATGGCTGGTCGATGAGCAATGCGCTCGCGGACGCGCTGAATGGACTTGACCGAGGCAGTGAGCAATACGAGAAATTAAACGAAATAAAAGAGAAGCTCATCCAGAAGGGGGGCGAATGGCCACCCGCGCCGGTTAAGTGATTGCTCAACTGTCATGAACGCCAGAGATAAGGTTTTCGTTTTCTGGGGATGCATGGATGCCCTGGCCATTGTGCTCTATTGTGCCCAGTCCGTGCGACATGACAGGATCCCTTTTATTTCCGATATACACGCCTTCAGTACGGTTGTGAACACGCTGTCTGCTGGTGGGTATAGCGCTCTGGTTATTCTTTTCTTTATTCTCGATTTCTTGTTGTTACTCTCTTTTATTGCCTCAGCATGGTGCTTCTTCGCCCGGAATTTATACGCGAGCAGACTGGCGCTCTACCAGGAAATACTGCGTCTGGTTGGATTTCGCTACTCAGTTTCCCTTTTCCCCATGGTGTTAAGTTTCACGGGCGTGATGAATGTCTGGCTAAATGGATTTTTACTCATTTTGTCAGAGTTTCTGAAAATCTATTCCCTGTGGATTTATAAATATGAAGGGGAAAGGCCCCCGGTTAAAGAGTAAGACGGCCAATAACCAGAACATTCACGTTTAAAAAAGCATTTCGTTAAAAATATTCTCAGCATAAACCATTACGGAATAAAGATTATGCTCAACCGAATTACCGTTCAGCTCCCGGTTGAGGGGCTGCTTTTCTGGAAACTCTCCGGCCGCGAGGCGATGTCCGAGTCGTTCGCGCTGACGTTGACCCTGCTCGGCACGGATGCACGCCTTGACCGCAGCAGGCTGCTGGGTCAGCCGGTCACGGTGACCATCCCCACCCAGAACCTGCTTACCCCCCGCTATATCAACGGCAAGGTGACGCGCGTGGCGGTGAGCGCCGTGGAGCTGACGGGCACCCGCTATGCGGTCTACCAGCTGACGGTGGAGCCGGACCTGTGGCCGATGAAGCGCGACCGTAACCTGCGGATTTTCCAGGGCCAGACGGTACCACAGATTGTCAAAACCCTGCTGGGTGAGCATCAGGTTAACCTTGAAGACAAACTCACCGGCAGCTACCGGGTGTGGGACTACTGCGTGCAGTATCAGGAGTCGAGCCTGGACTTCATCAGCCGCCTGATGGAGCTGGAGGGGATTGCGTATCACTTCAGCCACGAGGCGGACAAGCACACCCTGGTACTGACCGACGCCGCGACGCAGCATCAGCCGTTCAGCGGCTATGAGGTCATTCCTTACCATCAGACGCCGTCCGGCGGCAGTACGGATGAAGAGGGCATCAGCCAGTGGGCGCTGGAGGACAGCGTGACGCCGGGGATTTACAGCCTCGATGATTACGACTTTCGCAAGCCGAACGCGTGGCTGTTCCAGGCGCAGCAGAACCCGGCGTCACCGAAACCGGGCAGCATCGACGTGTACGACTGGCCGGGCCGCTTTGTGGAGACAGGCCATGCGGAGTTCTACGCCCGTATCCGTCAGGAGCGCTGGCAGGTGGAGCATCAGCAGATTCAGGCGACGGCCACGGCGGCGGGCATTGCGCCGGGCCACATCTTTACCCTGACCAACGCGCCGTTCTTCAGCGACAACGGTGAGTATCTGGTGACGGCGGCGGGTTACCACTTCGAGGAGAACCGATACGCGAGCGGCGAGGGGGAAACCATTCACCGCACCGATTTCACCGTTATCCCGGCGGCGGTGTCGTACCGTCCGGCGCAGAGCACGGCGTGGCCGCGGACCTACGGCCCGCAGACGGCGAAAGTCGTGGGGCCGCAGGGGGAGAGTATCTGGACGGACAAATATGGCCGCGTGAAGGTGAAGTTCCACTGGGACCGTCTGGCGAAGGGTGACGACACCAGTTCCTGCTGGGTGCGTGTCTCCAGCGCCTGGGCGGGCCAGGGCTACGGCGGGGTGCAGATCCCGCGCGTCGGCGATGAGGTGGTGGTGGACTTTATCAACGGTGACCCGGACCGACCGATTATCACCGGCCGCGTGTATAACGAAGCCAGCATGCCGCCGTGGGCGCTGCCGGCTGCGGCAACGCAGATGGGCTTTATGAGCCGGACAAAAGACGGTTCCGTGGACAACGCCAACGCCCTGCGCTTTGAGGACAAGGCGGGCGCAGAGCAGGTGTGGATCCAGGCTGAGCGTAATATGGACACCAGCGTTAAGAATGATGAAACGCACAGCGTTGGTGGCGCGCGCAGCCATTACGTGAAGAAAAATGAGCTGCATCGTGTTGAAGCGAACCAGATCCAGGCCGTGAAAGGCGGAACCGAGATCCTGACGGGAAAAGGCAAGCTGGATGCAGCGGTAGAGCAGTATGTCATTGCTTCCGGGACGAAGCTGCGGCTGGTCTCGGGTGAGAGTGCTATTGAGCTTAACGCTAACGGCAAAATTAACCTGATTGGCAAAGAATTTAACTTTTTCGTTGAGGGGGATGGGTATATCACCACGGGCGGTAAGCTGCACCTGAATACCTCGGGAACCAAGCCGGGCACAACGGCACCGGGATCGGGGCATAAAGGGGATATTGATGCGGCGGTGCAGGAGAAGTTTTCTCCTAATAAAAGTGCTAAGAATCCGGCTCCCGCAGTTTCAGCGCCAGCAGCATCCAGACCAAAACCAACAACAAAATTTGCAGCAGCTCCACCATTAAAAGGGAGTTACGTTTATCAAAATAATTCCTACAACTCTGATGTGATGCCCTTCAGTGAAGATGTAGTTAAGGAAATCAATAAGTCACCAACGCTTCAGACACAATTAAAAGATCTAAAAGATAAAGGGTGGGCTATTCAGCCGGGAGCCGCAGGAGGGGGGAGTTACGCTGATACAAATAACAAATTGATTGTCATGGACCCTGAACACATGGAGGATACAGCCACAACTGTGCAAACTCTGGCACATGAGGCAGGGCATGCAACTTATCCTGTTGCGGTAGATTCTTCGAGTAAGGAAAACTTCATCAACAGCCAGCTTATGGATGAAGGTGGAGCAACGCTGAATAACATTAAAATACAACGCGAGATCCTTGCAAACGGCGGTATTGATATTGATATAGCGGGAAGTGCCGAAAACCTAAAAGCATATAATTCTGCATATGATAAAATGGTGAGCGGTGAGTTATCTCGCATTGATGCAGCCAAAGCAATAGGAAAAGTGTATGGTAAAGGCGAAATAGCCTCAGGGACAAATTTAAATTATAATGATTACTATGGAGGATTCTATGGAAAGTAGGATGATTAAAGCTACATTCCTCATTGTTCTTCCACTATTTTCAGCATTTACCTATGCAGGGCATAATAAAATGAATCAAGATTCGTTGTGGCAAATGATCAAAGAAATGAAATCAGTGTGGGGTAAACAAGTTGAGGATGTCAGTAAACTGTTTAACCAACCGCTGATTAATAATACACAGGAGAAAGAAGACCGTTATACTTCAGCTCCCTTTACGTTAACTGATGGCACACGGATCAGCGATGTGGATGTTCGTTTATGGGGAAATGGCGATAACAGCGTATCTTTGATTTCTTTCGTAATTAATCATCCATGTATTACTCTTGAACAAGTCAAATCTCATTTTCCAGATCTGAAATTGTCTAATATCCCTCGCGGAAACACGCCGGGACAATCAGTTGGATATCGCACTCCTACCGATGAACGCGGGCTGGCATGGGCATTTAGCTTTCCAGTTCTGAATCAGGAATGCCTGAGCAGGGTAGTTATGTCACGCTACGAACATTAAGTTGCGAGGCAACTTTACGGGCTGTGAAAGAAGATAATTATCAAACGGCCAATAATATCGCTGCCCCTAAAGTTTTTGCGGAAAAAAAGAAAGTGCTAACGTTGTAATGATCTTGTCCCTCTGAGTCGCTAAGCAGTAATTAATATTGGCTGTATAAACTTTAGCGCTTTTAATCTTATTTTTCTAATATCATCCCGAGTTCACTTATGAAATACACCCTCCAGGAAGGTTCGTTTTCCCTTTTCCCTGCTGCCTGGCAGGATAACAGCATGAACATTATTCGCGATGACGAAAGCGGGTTATCTGTAGTGGTCAGCCGCGGCGTCATCCCGGATGGTAGCGATTACGAACAAGAGTTCCACCGTCAGTGGGAAGTCCTGCGCCCTCAGATGGGGGAGATCGCCCAGAGCGAATTTCAGCACGTAAAAGCCGGGCCAGACGGAAACATTAGCGGACTGGAAGTTGAGACCACCTTTGACCGTAACGGCCAGCGCCTGTGGCAAAAACAGCTGGCCGTGCAGACGCCGGGCAAACCGGTACTGATGATTTTTACCCTCTCGGCCTTAAAAGCCTTTACGGAAGAGGACGAGGCGCGCTGGAGCGCACTGAAGCAAAGTCTGACGCTAAACGACAACCGGAATGTGTAAGGCATGAGCGATAACAACGCGGCCCGTAAGGGCGACGAGATTATTCACTCCAGCATTTTTGCTGATATAACCAGCATTGTGGCGGAAGGTGCCGCCTATGCGGTGATTGGCGCGGCGGTGGGGGCAGCAGCTACCGTGGCGGCGCCACTGCTGGGAGCCGGGGCGGCAGCCGCAGGCGTGGCGGCGATCGGATCCAGCTGTCTGCTGAGCGGCATTATTGGGGGTGTCCTGGCGAACGTTGCGGGGATCACCGACGATATCAGCAACGCCGCTGAAGGGCTGGGCAACGCGCTTTTCCCGCCGTCGCCTGCGGGTAAGATCACTACCGGTTCCAGCAACGTTCTTACCAATGCGATCCCCGCTGCACGCGCAGCCGGGACCTTGACGCCTGCCGATACTCCTTCCCCTGAGCCGCAGTCTCCGGGCAGCTTTGCCGACTACGCGGGCATGCTGCTTGCCGCTGCCGGACAGTTCGGCAGCGAAATGTGGCAGCCGAGCGTGGCCTCTGCCGCTGCCGGGACCTCGCCGCTGGAAGAAGACAAGGTGGCGTGCGAGAAACACTCCGGGCCGCAGTATCTGGCGGAAGGCTCGAAAAGCGTCTTTATCAACGGGCAGCCCGCGGTGCGTGCAAAAGATCGCACCACCTGCGAAGGCACCGTTTCCGACGACGTCTCCCCGAACGTGATCATCGGCGGCGACACCCTCACAGTTCGCGATATTAAAAGCGGCAAAACGCCGGGCCTGGCGCTGGGGATGATTGCGCTCTCCCTGCTGCGCGGGCGTCCGGGCAAGATCCTGAAAAACATGCCCTGCGCGCTGGCTGCTGCCGGTGGCGGGATGCTGGCTGATATGGCCGTCAACGCCGTGTTCGGCTCCTCGCACCCGGTTCACGCCGCTACCGGCGTGAAGGTGCTGAATGACGACGACGAACTCGATTTCTCGCTGCCGGGGCGCTTTCCGCTACGCTGGCAACGCAGCTACAACAGCCTGACCACCCGCGAAGGGCTGTTTGGTCTGGGCTGGGCTACCACCTTTGACAGCTATCTGACGCTGGAAGAAAACAACGCCACCTGGTTCGATGAAACCGGGCGCGAGCTGAGCTTTGAACTGCCGCCGGTCGACCGCGCGTTTTACAGCATCAGCGAAGGCATTATCATCCGCCGCAATGAGAGCGGCGACGTGGCGATTGCCGACGATGACGGCGCGGTGTGGCGTCTGTATAAACCGACCCGCGCCAACCCAGCCATCCTGCGCCTGGCCTCCCTCAGCGACGAGTACGGCAACGCGTTGCTGACAGAATGGGATGAACACGGGCGGCTGGTCGGTCTGCACGATGAGCCGCGGGCGATCGACGTCACTCTGCGTTATGAAAATGAACGTTTCCCGCAGCGCGTTACCTCGGCGAGCCATTTTGACGGCAACCAGACATGGCCGCTGATGCAGTGGGGGTATGACGCGCGCGGCCAGCTGGCCAGCGCAACGGATGCCTCCGGCGTGGTTACCCGTGAATACCGTTATAACGATGATGGCCTGATGGTCTGGCACCGTCTGCCGGGCGGGCTGGAGAGCGAATACCGCTGGCAAAAATTCGACCACTGGCGCGTGGTGGAAAACCGCACCAGCACCGGCGACGGCTGTCGCTTTAGCTACGATTTAGCCGCCGGGCTGACGACCGTCGATCACTACGACGGTCAGACGCGAAAGCATTACTGGAACGCGCAAAACCTGATTGTTCGCTACGTTGACGAGCGCGGTGAGAACTGGCGCTACGAGTGGGATGACAACGAACTCCTCACGCGTCGCATCGATCCGCTGGGTAATGCCGTTACCTTCGTCTATGACGAGATGGGCAACCGGGTGCAGGAGATCGACGCCGACGGCAATACCCGCACCACCACCTGGCTGGAGCACCGTGCGCTTCCGGCGTCCATCATCGAAGCCGACGGTAGCGCCACCCGGTTCCTGTATGACGAACATCACGGGCTGAAACGCGTGGTGGATCCGATGGGGCAGACCACGCTGCTGCGTCGGGACGAGTTTGGTCAGGTTGTGGAAGAAGTCGATGCCGCCGGGAACAGCCGTTACCAGGAGTACAACGAGGCCGGGCAGATGGTGCGTGCGACGGACTGTTCGGGCCGTGTGACACAATACCGTTATCATCCGCTGGGCTGGCTGGTGGCTGAGATAAGCGCCGACGGCGAAGAGACGCGTTACCGCTACGACGCCGCGGGGCGTCCGGTGCAGCTCGATCGCCCGGAAGGGTGGACGGAATCTCTCAAATGGAACGAACGTGGCCTGCCGGTGAAGCATGCGGGCGCCGACGGGAAAGAGAGCGAGTTCAGATACGACGAGGCAGGGCGCTTAACCGCCACCCGTAATACGCAGGGTGAAGAGGTGCGCCGCCGCTGGGACAGCCGCGGGCGTCTGATTGCCCTGGAAAACGAAAACGGCGAAGCGTATCAGTTCCGCTGGGGCGCAGACTCGCTGCTGCTGGAAGAGGTGGGGCTGGATGGCGTGGCCTCGCAGTATCGCTACGATGCCTGCGGGCGTACGATAGCGCGCACCTTTGCCGCCGGACATCCGGAGGCCATTACCCATTCCTTCGCCTGGAGCGCGAGCGGCCAGCTGGTCGCCCGCACCACGCCGGAGGGGCAGACGCGCTACCACTACACCCCGTCCGGCCTTCTGAGCCGGATTGGACTGCATCCTGCGCTTTCAGCCGATGCCTGGAGCGCCGAAGCCGAGCAGGAGCTTGTGTTTGAGTATGACGCGCCTGGACGCGTCACGCGCGAAACGGGCGAACACGGAGAGCTGGCGTGGGAGTATGACGCCCTCGGTAACCGCACCTCCGTCACGCTGCCCGATGGCCGGGAGCTGAAACAATTCTATTACGGTAGCGGGCATCTGCTCAGCATTGCCCTTGATAAGCTGTCGGTCTCCGACTTTACCCGCGACGAACTCCATCGTGAAACCAGCCGTACGCAGGGGCTGCTGACCACCCGCAGCGAATACGACCGCCTTGGCCGACTGCATCGCCGGGACGTTTTTACCGGCAATGCCCAGCGCCCGTCGCCGCGCCGCTGGTCCCGCCGCTGGGATTACGACTATCGCAATAATCTTGTCCGCGAAGAGCGGGACGATAACCCGTTCAGCTGGTACCGCTGGCAGTACGACAGCGCAGGGCGCCTGCTCGTTCAGGACGGCACGCTGCCCGGTCAGGAGCAGTGGCGCTGGGATGCGGCCGGTAACCCGCTTGAGGGGGCTGCTGAGAAAGTCACGCACAACCGCCTGACGCAGCTGAACGGCATTCGCTGGTGCTATGACATCCATGGCCGCACCGTGGAGAAGGATAACGGCCAGACCCGCTGGCACTACCGCTACGACGGCGAGCACCGCCTGACGGAGGTCATCAGCCAGCCGCGGGACCGCAACAGGCCGCAGACGCAGGTCAGCTTCCGCTATGACCCGCTCGGGCGACGCATCAGCAAAACGCGCCGCCAGATGCTGGGCGGGCAGCCAACCGGCAAGCCGGTCACCACGCGGTTTGTCTGGGAAGGGTTCCGGCTGTTGCAGGAGGTGCACGGGGACGTGCCGCTGACCTACGTCTACAGCGATCAGGACAGCTACGATCCGCTGGCACGAATTGACGGCGTTGATGCCCCGGAAATCTTCTGGTTCCACTGTCAGCCCAACGGCACACCGGAGCGGATGACTGATAGCGAAGGGCAGGTGCGCTGGGAAGGGGTGAACAGCGCCTGGGGCAAACTGCTGCGGGAAAGCGAAACGCAGGTATCAGGATATTCTCAGAACCTGCGCATGCAGGGGCAATACCTGGACCGTGAGACAGGGCTGCACTACAATCTGTTCCGGTATTACGACCCGGACTGCGGACGGTTTACGCAGCAGGACCCGATAGGGCTGGCGGGGGGAATAAACCTTTACCAGTATGCGCCGAATGCGCTGGGGTGGGTGGATCCGTGGGGGTTATCGTGCAGAAATAGCTGGAATGATTTCCAGAATAAAACAAAAGGGGTTTTCTCAAGTAGGGCTTGGGCAGCAAAGGCGTATAATTCTTTAAAAGGCACGACGAAGCCCAATCGGCCAAACCCAACGAACTATCTAGACCCTTCTTATGTTAAGCAACATCTTGCTTTATTTAATGATGGTATTTCTAAAATTGCATGGGGAGTGAATAGAGCTGAGATTGGCCCTCCATCTGGTCATTTTGTGATGCCAAAATCAGTTGCTGATAACATTATTAAGAAAGCTGGCGGAGATGTCGGGAAGTTAGAGAAAATGTTAGGATTAGACCCTGGAGATCTTGGCGATTCACCGGTCCGAATAGATATCCTTAAACCTCAAGGGCTTAGGATGCCTTCAGGCAACGAGGGAGGGGCTAATGATTTTTGGGTTCCTGGAGGTAAGACGTCAGGAGGGATCCCTGAAGCCGTAATAGATCAAACGCCTGTCGGTGATGCTTTGATTACACCGATTATAAACAAATAGAGGTACGAAAAATGAGTGAAGTTATTTTTACTGGTTTTGGCATTGACATAATTAAAAGAGATAATGAATATTTTATCCGATATGATGCTGGAACTATTGCTATGATTGATAAAGAGTCGAAAATTACATCCGAAGAAGCATTGAAAGCACAAAGAAGTGAAAGAGATGCTTATGAAGTTATTGTTGCCACTCAGACTAGAGAAGGGAAAAATAAGCCCTTTTTTTCAAAGGATTAATAGTTTTATGCAGGGGGGATATTTTACAGCCAAAAAATCAGGAGTTGTATAATTGATAGCGTTGAAATTGTAGCTTACTATATTCTATAGTTGTAATTAATTAATATTTTAAAATAGTTATTGTTTTATTTTGTACGTAACTATTGTTGTATAGTTAATTTCATTGCTAAACTCGGTGACAAACCGCTCGTTTTTATTTATATAGCATAATTACAACGAATTTTTTACTCAATTAGCATTTGTCAACTTCAGTTATGGGGGCATCCTTGCGTAATAATCGCTATCTTTATGGTCAATCAATCCTCAAAGAGAAGATATGTACATAGCAACAAAAACGATAGAAGAATATGAAAAATAGTCTTTTTTACATAATGAGGCATAGATATAGTCAACATGTTGACCTACTGATTTCACATCGTCAAATATTGCTACGATCACGAGACTATGATGAAAAACTGAGCCAGTGGGGTAAAGGTAATGTATCTCAAGGCGCTGTGATTCATAAAGATTATGTTATTTTTGATCCTTTACCTGAGGACGCATTTGGAGCAAACGTAAATATTAAAATAGAAAATACTTTTAATTTAGATGAAAATGCTCAACGCTGCATTGTAGTGCCATTTTTTATTACAGATAAAAATAAGCTTCAGGTGGCTTCTGCGACAGAGAAATTTGACATAAACATAAATGTAACCAACAAAACGTATTCGCTCTATTATGAGATTTGTGAAGGGGATGAAATTTATTACAATTTCACTCTTGTGCCGGAAAAAGACACTGTCACAGCTAAGTTTTTATTAGACGACCCTTGGGGCGGAAAAAAAGATAATCCACTCAAAGAAGGTGTTTTTTAACGTTAATAATAACTAAATAAGAACGAAAAAAATCCACGCCAAAGCGTGGATTTTTTTAATTCAAAACTAATCAGACGTTAAACAAGAAGTTCATCACATCGCCATCTTTAACGATGTAGTCTTTCCCTTCAGCACGCATCTTGCCAGCTTCTTTCGCGCCTTGCTCACCCTTGTAGGTGATAAAGTCTTCAAACGCGATAGTCTGCGCACGAATGAAGCCTTTCTCGAAGTCGGTGTGGATCTTACCAGCCGCCTGAGGCGCAGTCGCACCGACAGGGATGGTCCATGCACGCACTTCTTTTACACCAGCGGTGAAGTAGGTTTGCAGGTTCAGCAGCTCATAGCCCGCGCGGATCACGCGGTTCAGGCCCGGCTCTTCCAGACCCAGTTCGGCCATGAACTCTTCACGGTCGGCATCGTCCAGCTCGGCGATATCAGATTCAACGGCCGCGCACACGGCAACAACCACAGAACCTTCAGCCGCGGCAATTTCACGCACTTTGTCGAGGTACGGGTTGTTCTCGAAACCGTCTTCGTTAACGTTGGCGATGTACATGGTTGGCTTCAGGGTCAGGAAGCTCAGGTATTTGATCGCCGCTTTGTCTTCTTCAGTCAGGTTTTTCAGCGCGCGCAGCATGCCCGCGTTTTCCAGCTGTGGCAGACATTTTTCCAGGGCAGCCAGTTCCGCTTTCGCGTCTTTGTCGCCGCCTTTGGCTTTCTTCTGCACGCGGTGAATGGCGCGCTCGCAGGTGTCGAGGTCAGAGAGGGCCAGCTCGGTGTTGATGACGTCGATGTCGTCAGCCGGATCCACTTTGTTGTTAACGTGGATAATGTTGTCGTTCTCGAAGCAGCGCACAACGTGGCCGATCGCTTCGGTTTCACGGATGTTGGTCAGGAACTGGTTGCCCAGGCCTTCACCTTTGGATGCGCCTTTTACCAGGCCCGCGATGTCCACGAACTCCATGGTAGTTGGCAGAATGCGCTGCGGCTTCACGATTTCCGCGAGCTGGTCCAGACGCGGATCGGGCATAGGAACAACACCGGTGTTCGGCTCGATGGTACAGAACGGGAAGTTCGCCGCTTCAATACCTGCCTTGGTGAGCGCGTTGAACAGGGTGGATTTGCCCACGTTTGGCAGACCGACGATACCGCATTTGAATCCCATTTCTAAATCACCTTAATATCTTGATAATCAATCCGTTAACGATAACCGATTGAAGAAAAGTAAATAACTACGCCTATTATACACGTAACCCGCACGACGCGCGGTAAAAAAGCCCCATGGTGCCGATTATTGCGCTTTGAAAGCGTGCAGTCGATTGGTGGCTTTCGTCAGGCCGTCCTGAAGCCAAATCTCGGTGCAGCGGGCCGCTTCGTCCACCGCTTCGTCAATCAACTTCTGCTCAGAAACCGGTGGTTTACCCAGTACGAAACCAACAACTTTGTTTTTATCGCCCGGATGGCCGATTCCCACGCGCAAACGGTGGAAATTAGGGTTATTACCCAGTTTGCTGATGATGTCTTTAAGGCCGTTGTGGCCGCCATGACCGCCGCCCAGCTTGAACTTCGCCACGCCTGGCGGCAGATCCAGTTCGTCGTGGGCCACCAGGATCTCATCCGGATTGATGCGATAAAACGCTGCCATAGCCGCCACGGCTTTGCCGCTCAGGTTCATAAAGGTGGTTGGCACCAGCAACCGCACGTCAGCACCCGCAAGATTGATGCGTGAGGTAAACCCGTAAAACTTGGGTTCTTCACGCAGGGGAGCGCGCAGACGTTCCGCCAGCAGATCAACATACCAGGCGCCGGCGTTATGGCGGGTAGCGGCATACTCTGCGCCCGGATTGGCGAGGCCGACAATCAGTTTAATCGTCACGATTTACTTCCTAATGGGTTCCAGATCTGGCGCGTAGTTTACTGTCTGGCGCGCCGCTTGACAAAGTTCTGCCTGCTGTACACCGAAATGCGAATAATTTCTTCTTTGAACAATTAGAATTTCAAGCTGTTCAATGTCTTATTTGTAAATTTTTGTCCGGGAGTTATCTGTAAATGTGATCATTCACGCAACTCATATAAGTGGCGTTGTCTATACTTTACACACAAGGAGAAGGGGTTTTTCCCCTGACAACCCAAAGTTCCGGAGGTGACATATGAAACGCAAAAACGCTTCAATGCTCGGTAACGTGCTAATGGGGTTGGGACTGTTCGTGATGGTCGCCGGTGTCGGTTATTCAATTTTAAACCAATTACCGCAGCTTGACCTCCCACAATACTTTGCGCATGGCGCGGTGCTGAGTATCTTCCTCGGTGCGGTATTGTGGCTCGCCGGGGCGCGCGTGAGCGGACATGAGGAAGTCTGCGATAAATACTGGTGGGTGCGCCATTACGATAAACGATGCCGCCGCGACCAGCATAAGCACGGCTAGTGCCCCATAAAGAACACCGAAACGACTTCATCTGAAGTCGTTTTTTTTTGCATGACGCATTGACCCTCACGTAACGTAAGGCTTCAGAGTAGCGACACTGGCAGAACAAAAGGAGCCGTTATGTTGATTCAGGTGGGTGAACTGGCGAAACGTGCTGGGATTACCGTGCGGACTTTGCATCACTACGAGCAAACAGGGCTGTTGTTACCTTCTGCCAGAAGCGCGGCAGGCTACCGGCTTTACAACCTGGCGGATGTGCAGCGTCTGCATATGATCCAGACGCTGGCAAAAGCCGGGTTGGAGCTTGCCGAAATCAGGGATTTTCTGGAACAGCGTTCGCTGTCATTAGCGGAATTACTCGACGGGCAAATCACTTTGCTGGACAAGCAACTGCGTAGCATCCATACGCTGCGCAACCGGCTGGTGGAATTGCGTACCGGGCTGACTGACGATGCGACGCCGGATCTGGAATCCTGGCTACAGACTCTGGAGTTAATGAATATGTACGATCGCTGGTTTAGCAAAGAAGAGTTGCAGCAACTGCCGTTTGCGGTAGAGAAAGAGGCGCTGGCGGATATCTGGTCGGGTCTGGTGACGGAGGTTAAACACTTGCTGGAACAGAACGTCAGCGTCACGGACGCGCGGGCGACCGATTTGGCTTCACGGTGGATGGAACGCCTGGAACAGGATACCGCAGGCAAACCGGAATTTTTGACCCGTCTGAACGAAATGCACAGCGGGGAGCCGCAGATGCAGGAGCAAACCGGCATTACGCCGGAGATTACGGATTACATCACGCGGGCGTTTGCCGAATCAAAGCTCAGCATCTGGGAGCAATATCTCACTGCCGAAGAGATGGCCTTTACCCGGGCGCACTACTTTGACCGGATGATGGAATGGCCGCCGCTGGTGGCGAAGCTGCATCAGGCGCAGCGGGATAATCTCAGTCCCGCTTCTGACGATGCGCAAAAGCTGGCAGAAAAGTGGCTGGTTTTATTCCAGTCCTATGCGGGAACAAACCCGCAGACCCAGCAAAAATTTCGTCTCGCCATGCAGCAGGAGCCGCATCTGATGAAAGGCACGTGGATGACGCCTGCCGTGCTTGAATGGCTCCAGCAGGCGATCGGGGTGATGATGCAAAGACGTGTCTCTGCATCAGATGACTCACAGATCCGCTAATGCAGCTTCACGGTTAGGGTAGAAGGACAATCGGCCAGGGATCGGCTGCACGCCCGCGCGCGCCATGGTGCGCAGGGGCTGGAATTCGAGGTTACTGATCCGCAGCTCGCAGCCTTCCGGCAGGCGGGCAACAAAGCGCTGGAAGGCATCCAGACCGCCGGCATCCAACACCGGGACGGCATCCCACTTCAGCACCACAATCCGTTTGCCCGCGATGCGGGACGCCAGATCGCTGAACAAACCTTCCGCCGCGGCGAAGAACAGCGGGCCAATCACGCGCAGCACCAGCACATCGTCAGGCACCTCAACGTTAACCGGAGAGAGACGCGTCATCTGCGCGATGCGGCGCATAAACAGCAGCGAGGCCAGCACTATGCCGACGCTGATAGCGATAACCATATCAAACAGCACGGTCAGCGACATGCAGATCAGCATCACGATAATGTCGTCTTTCGGCGCACGGCGCAGCAGATTCACCACCTTATGCGCCTCACTCATATTCCAAGCCACCATCAACAGCAGCGCAGCCATGGCCGAGAGTGGAAGCCATGAAAGCAGCGGGGCAAGGATCAGCAGCGCCATGATCACCAGCAGGGAGTGAATGACCGCGGAAACCGGTGATGTCGCGCCCGCACGTACGTTCGCGGCGGAACGGGCAATCGCAGCCGTAGCCGTAATACCGCCGAAGAACGGTGCAACGATGTTCCCTAAGCCCTGACCGACTAGTTCGCTGTTGGCTTTGTGCTTTGTGCCGGTCATGCCGTCGAGCACGACGGCGCAGAGCAGGGATTCAATCGCGCCCAGCATTGCCATGGAGAACGCGGCAGGCAGCAGAGCGCGAAGGGAATCCCAGCTCAGGGTGAAGCTGGAGCCCGGCATGTCCCACGGCAGAACCAGCTGCGGCAGCAGCTGCGGAATACCGTTACCCTGTGAGCCATCCGCCAGAACATAGTGGAACTGGGAGCCAATGGTGGCGACCTGTCCACCGAGCAGGTTGACGACGCCCATCACCGCGCAGCCCAGCAGCAGAGCGGGGAGATGCCCCGGGAGACGAATGCCTAAGCGAGGCCAGACGATGAGTGTGCCGAGGGTAACGATGCCAATGGCTGCATCGCCCAGGTTGGCCGTCGGCAACGCCATAAACAGCGCGCCCACTTTCTGTAAGTAGTGCTCCGGAACATGGGCCATTTGCAGGCCGAGGAAATCTTTAATCTGCATGGTCCCGATGGTAATCCCAATCCCCGAGGTGAACCCCAGCGTCACGGAAAGGGGAATATATTCAATCAGGCGACCAAAGCGGGCCAGACCGAACAGAATTAAAAAGATGCCGGACATCAGGGTGGCAACCAGCAGGCCTGCCAGACCAAACTGTTGGGAAACCGGGTAGAGGATCACCACAAAGGCGGCAGTTGGGCCGGAGACGCTGAAGCGGGACCCGCCCGTCAGCGCAATCACAATCCCCGCAACGGCTGAGGTGTACAGCCCGTACTGCGGCGCGACGCCGCTACCAATCGCCAGTGCCATCGCCAGCGGGATGGCAATAATCCCGACGGTGATCCCGGCTATCAGGTCACGAACAAAGCGTGACGACGTGTATTTCTCTTTCCAGCAGGCGTCGATGAGGGCGCGAAAGGGCAGAACATGTGAGGAGGTTACGTTTTTCACAATTATCTATCATCCGTGTGCGCATCATCTGTCATATGAATGGCAGGTGAAGGAGGCATAAGTCATACAAATAAATACTATAAACAAAAAAACCCGCCGTAGCGGGTTTTTTGGCCGTGTTCGATCAGTGTTCGAACATTGCGGAGATCGATTCTTCGTTGCTGATACGACGAATCGCTTCGGCCAGCATCCCGGACAGAGTCAACGTACGCACGTTTGGCAGCGCTTTGATCTCGTCGCTCAGCGGGATGGTATCGCACACCACAACTTCGTCGATGACGGAGTTACGCAGGTTGTTTACCGCATTGCCGGAGAAGATCGGGTGAGTTGCGTAAGCGAATACGCGTTTCGCACCACGCTCTTTCAGCGCTTCAGCGGCTTTACACAGCGTACCGCCGGTATCGATCATGTCGTCCACCAACACGCAGTCGCGGCCAGCCACGTCACCGATGATGTGCATCACCTGAGAAACGTTAGCACGCGGACGGCGTTTGTCGATGATCGCCATGTCGGTATCGTTCAGCAGCTTCGCGATAGCTCGAGCACGTACCACGCCGCCGATGTCTGGAGAAACCACAATCGGGTTGTCCAGATTCAGTTGCAGCATGTCTTCCAGCAGGATTGGGCTGCCGAAAACGTTATCAACCGGCACGTCGAAGAAGCCCTGGATCTGCTCTGCGTGCAGGTCGACCGTCAGTACGCGGTCAACGCCGACGCTGGAGAGGAAGTCTGCGACAACTTTAGCGGTGATTGGCACACGCGCGGAACGGACGCGACGGTCCTGACGTGCATAGCCAAAGTAAGGAATAACAGCAGTGATACGGCCAGCAGAAGCGCGACGCAGCGCGTCGACCATAACAACCAATTCCATCAGGTTGTCGTTCGTTGGAGCACAGGTGGACTGGATGATGAAAATATCACCACCGCGTACATTTTCGTTAATTTGTACGCTGACTTCGCCGTCGCTAAAGCGACCTACAGCGGCGTCGCCGAGTGAAGTGTACA